>SDBT01002109.1_pt1 | contig 35545 bp, 38 predicted proteins | sample 2277101 | NCBI WGS metagenome assembly SDBT01 (sample SAMN10404973, study PRJNA504765) | marine sediment metagenome | isolation source: marine sediment core GS10_PC15, 103 cmbsf | place: Arctic Ocean: Southern Knipovich Ridge | collected 2010 | reverse complement strand
CAGTCCCTATACTCAAACGAACCTTACCATAAAGATGAGAGTGATAGAGAAGGTGCTCCTGAAGAAGAAAGATGGGAATATAATTGTAAAGATGTAACTGTTACACATGAAATAGCAACTCCTATGCTGGAGGATTTACGTCTTGTCGGGCTTGATCACTTTTTCTTTAATCACGTTATGCGGGAGGTTAAACCTTATTCAGCTATGTCCACGGCAGGTGTTAAAGTGAATAAGGATAAGTGGAGGACATTGCGTAAACAGACCGAACTGGAACTTGCATCTTATCAATTTGAGTTGGATACATTGGTTGGTAAACCTTTGAATGTTAAATCTTTTAAGCAAATGAAGGGATATTTTTATGATACACTTCATCTGAAACCCATCTTAAAAAAAGGCAAGCCCACACTTGAAGAGAAAGCCCTTTGGCAGCTTTATGGAAAGTACCCTGAACAGAAAGCATTAAAGGCTGTTGTGATGGTGAGGAATAGAAGGACATTTATTGAACTGTTCCTGAATAAAAAGGGCGATAAAGACGGACGGATTAGGTATAGCTTCAATCCTGTTGGAGCAGTAACTGGCAGGAGTTCAGCATCTGAATGTGCCTTCGGGACTGGTTTGAACCCTCAACAAACACCTAATCCTAAAAGTGGTATCGATGCTCCATGGAAACATTTTAGAGAAGTATTTATTCCAGATCAGGAAGACTGGGTTTTTGTAGCGGGTGATCTTGCACAGGCGGAGGCTAGGAATGTCTCTTTCCTTTGTGACGATAGAATTGAAAAAGAGATGTATGGTAAAGGGTTAAGTGTGCATGTTAGGAATGCAGCTATTTGTACAGGAGATACACTTGAGAACTGCAAGAAAGGAACTATTCAATATAATCTAGGAAAAGAAGCGAAACACTCATATAACTATGGTGGTGGGCCGATTATTCTGTTCAAACAAACACTTCAAAAATTCGGTAGGGCAGAGGAACCACTCCCAGACGGCTTTAGTATTGCTATGTGTAAGGATATTCTCCGGCGTTTAGATGAAGGAGCGCCATTGGTTAAGAGGGTGTTTCATGCGTATGTAGAAGCAGAGATTGGAAGGTGTAGAATACTGTATAACTCCTTTGGAAGGAGGAGAGTCTTTACGGAACGGTGGGGCGATGCACTTTTCAGAAGTGGTTACTCTACTATCCCACAGAGTACAGTTGTGGATATTATACACAGGGCTATGTTTAATATTCATAAAAAATTATTGGAGGCTATTCAAGAAGGAGGATTGTTATATGGAACACGACTCGTTTGGCAGGTGCATGACTCGTTGATTGTACACTGTCATAAGACACAGGTGGAAAAGGTGAAGAAACTCATGAAAGAATGGATGGAGGTTCCTATCATAATCAATGGGGATGAGATGATTATTCCTGTGGAGTTTGAGGTTGGAGTGAATCTTGGGGAGGTATAGAGATGGAGTTTGTGCGTTACATATTCTTAGACTTGGAACATAAAATGGTTACTCAAATTAAATGTCCACAACCACTTACACAAAGGGCTCGTGAAGAGTTGCTTGATTGGTTGTTAGAACTAAATTTTATTATTCGTGCAGATATTGAGCCAATTGATGATACTTATCTTGTGAGAATTTGGACAAACATTAAACTAACTGAGGATTAAGGAGGAGACCCAATGGAATGGAAAATGAAAGACGTCTCAAGAATTGGCTCACGACGTATGTCCGAGATTGGACTATTGAAGCTGAACCACCAGAACTTTTTCACATGTGGACAGGGATTGGAATACTTAGTACAGTCTTAGGCAGGAAGGTCTGTTTTGACCGAGGCATTTACAACCTCTATCCAAACTGTTATATTATTCTAATCGCAGGAAGCGCGGCATGTCGGAAAAGCACCGCACTTAAGATGGGCGTGGGCCTCTTAGATGAACTTGAAGTTACTAATAGAATTAAGATCACTCGGAATAAAATCACACCTGAAAGGCTGGTGGAAGTTCTTGGAAAGATGTCACAGATGGACATACCAAGTACCTCAGCAGAGATGATTGGCCGAGGTAGTGAAGCTCTTCTATACGCACCAGAATTAACAACACTGATTGATATGAACTCAGAGAAAAATGGACTAATAACTATACTCACTGATCTTTATGACTGTCCAGACCGATGGGAAAATGAAACAAAGAACAGAGGATTTGATCATTTAAACGATGTGTGTTTGAATATTCTTGGAGCAACCATTCCAAAAATACTTGGGTCTGTTATACCTGCAGCAGCGATAGGCTCGGGCTTTACAAGTAGAATAATCTTTGTCTTTCAAAGGTCAACACCTAGGAGGAACCCACACCCAGAAGAGTTTTATAACAGTCCAGAAGCTGTTAAGTTTAAGGAAGATCTGATTCATGACCTCCGGTTAATTCATGCGCTTCAAGGAGAGTTTAGTTGGGGTATTGGTGTACGAGATATTTATTCTGATTGGTATAACAACATGCCAGGAACTGATGATGAAAAGATGGAAGGTTACATGGGAAGGAAGCAGGATCATGCAATCAAGGTGGCTATGATTCTTTCAGCGGCTACGGGGAATTCACTGATTGTGGAAAAGGAACATTTTTTTGCGGCTGTTCAACTACTTGATCAGGTAGAAAAGTTCATGTCAGGTGTACTTGCGGTTCTGGCTGGGGCTGATAACATAGGAGGGGATATTAGATGGGTGCTTGATAAGCTGATAAAGAGTGGTGGACAGATTGGGCATTCTGATCTACAAAGAAAAGCTTGGAATAGGTTTAATGCAAAGGTCATGGCTGAAATTATACAGGTGATGGTGGATGCGAATATAATAAGTCGAGGTACAGGAAGAGCTCAAAAGTTAATATACACTTTGAAGGATGAAGGGGCGGCTAAAGAGATTTTAATTGGGTAGTCTGTTCCACATTTTGGAAAAGGGGAATTGAAAAATGACTAGAATAAATCAAGTACTGTTTGAATTGAGACAGACGAATTCAACATCTGAGAAGGTTGAACTTATGAAGGTTTTAAATAGGGATAAGATTGCAGAAGAGGTTTTGTTGTGGACTTTGAGTCCGTTTATTACCTTTGGTGTGACTACACAAAGCTTTACTTTTTATCCTGATTCTTATACTATAGATCAGGCAAAATCAGAAGACTCTCAATTAACGACTTCTTGGGATTCAGTTAAAGTTATATTACACAACTTAAAAGATAGAGTTTTAACAGGTAATAATGCTAAACAAGCAGTTGAACAAATGTGTAATAATATATATTTAGGTGGTCTTTGTCGAAGTATTATTAACAAAGATCTAAGATGTGGGGTCAGTCTCAAACTCGTAAACCGTGCTATTCCCGGACTCATACCAACATTCGTAGCCGGCACAGCAGCGGATATCCGAAAGGGTGCTGAACCATTATATCCATGCATGGCAGAGCCTAAGTATGATGGGGTAAGAGTTCTTGCTATGTTCGGCCCGACAGGTGATGTACAGCTTATGAGCAGGGGTGGAAGGGAGTATAAAAATTTCCCTTACATTACAAAGGCTTTAGAATCACAGTTAAACTTTAAGGATGCTATTCTCGATGGTGAAATCTGCGGAGATACTTTCGATATGACTATGCAGGTAGCTCATCGTGGCCGATCAAAGAAAGATACACAAGGTGTTGATGATAAGAACTTTGTCTTTAATGTTTTTGATGTTTTCATTGATGCAGATGAATTTGAAGCAGGGGCTTGTAGTTATCCTTTACATTCAAGAAGAGCAATGTTAGAGCTAGCTTTAAATGAATCAGAATATATCAAACTCACACCATCCGTCATGGTTCATTCGACCGAAGAGATGGAGGAAATGCATAAGAGGGTGATAGCTCTGGGCTATGAAGGGCTTATCCTAAAGACCGTAAATGGTAAATACCCGTTCAAGAGAAGCACAAAGGCATGGATTAAAGTTAAGACTATGCATGATTATGATGGGATAGCGGTTGGAATGTATGAAGGAAAGGGTAAATTTATCGGGACTCTTGGAGGTTTGACAGTAAACATTGGCGGAGTAATTACTAAGGTTGGATCTGGTTTTTCGGATGATGCAAGGAGAGTAATTTGGAATACTGGTCTTTCAGTTGAAGGTTTGGGTGTGACTATTCAAGGGCAAGAACTCACCAAAGATGGTTGTGTTAGGTTTCCAGTTTTTAAGAGGTTTCAGGATCAAGAAATTTGGGATAGTTGATGCTTGGTATTAAGGAGGTAGGATAATGGATGGCATGAAGAATCATATGAATCTTACTGCCGAAGAACTTTCAAGGAAACTCACCGCCGCCGAGAAGCGGGTTGAGGAGCTGGAGGATGATCTCAAAGAAAGTAAGTGGATAGCTACCAATAGATTAGAGGTTGGCGACGCCCTCCAATCCCGCATCGACGCCCTTGAGCAAGAACTCAGCGATGCGAAGGGTTGTATCACGGCGGCGGCAAAGGCGCTACGGAAAGCGAAGCACGCACAAGAACAGAACCTATACGGGCGCTGTCATATAGCTAAAGCGCTTAACATCCTCACCAACCCACAACCCGGCGAAAGCCAGGAGGAGGGATGAGCAGATGACGAACAAATGGCATTGGTGCCCGCGCTGTATGAAGCATTATCCTTGGGATAGAAATGAACCTCATGGAATCCACCAATGTTTCAGATGTGGGTACCCTCGTGAATCTTGGCCAACGTACTATTATGAAAAGAAATACCGAACTTGGCTAGAGGAGCTTCAGGGTTCCGGCTCAGGCGCGGGGGCATACCTATGACAACCTACACTCTCAAAGACCCCACCGTCGAAGCGTGGCAATGGAATGGGCCGGAGGATAATCGGGAGGACAGCTAATGTGCGGTAGCTACTCAAACTATGACTGGCGTGATGAGCCTGATATTGATAGGTCACCAATTTGGAGACGGTCAAAGGATGGTAAGCATGTAAAGTTCTATGCTCACTATGGAAGTTCCTGTAAACCTGCGTTCGGTGTTGGCGCGACAGACTGGTGCCAAGATCATTGCTACATGGAGAGACTTCCGCCACCTATCAAGTGGGGATGCGATGAAAAACGAGACCCCAGTTATGAACTAAGCTGGTTTTTAGAGTCACCCTGCGATGATTTCTTACAAGCAGAGTTTGTTACTTTCTTTGCTTCGGGAGGTCTACATGAATTTTATATAGATGAGGATAAAATTGTAAAAGCCTTAACAAGTAAATACCCAGAGAAGGTATTTCGATTTTTTACCCGCTCAGAAAATTGTGGCTCCCGCTATTTCAAAAGCAATGCGGTTGTACTTTTTTCTCTTGACATAGATACACCCAGAAAGAGAGTTGATTATGCTATTAACAGTAATGCTATCGACGGGCTTGCTATTGTTGAACATCCTGACAATAAATATTTGATCGAGGACATGCAGCATAGGTTGCCAGTAATAAGATGTATTGATTGTCAAAAAGGGAAACAAGAAAGGTATTTATGCTTTCATCAAAAAGAAAAGTTCCTTGTACTGATGAATTATCAATAACTGGCAACGACCGCTACATAGTCATGCCCGACGCAGAGTTCAGAATGTTGGCGCACGTATAAGGAGGGAGAATGATGAAGTACAAGGCCGTTCAAATTACCGACTCTTGCTTGGGTTGCTATTCAATTCTGGACAAGAACGAAAGGGTAGTAGTTGGCCTACTCGACAAACAAGACGCCATCGCCATCGTCCAAGCCCTCAACCGCAATGAACTGTGGGGGAAGATGGAGGAGGCCGCAAGAATTGCACGGAACTTAACCCATATAAAGTTCTGTCGTAAGCGCGCCCTTATTAGCGGGTGTCACGATAAATGTAAAAACCTAACAGACATCCTCGCCAAAATCGACGCACTGGGAGGAGGATGACATGAAAACCCTACTCGCAATCGTGTTCGTACTTCTTCTGCCTGGATTGGCTTGCGCGGAATTACAAGTTCAGTCTGGCGATACGTTCCCGCTTCAATGGAAGGCAAGCTTGGAATCGGACGTGGATTTCTATACGCTGCGCGCCCAGTCTAGCACTGGCGAAGTCGTTGCGTTGGCGACCGTCACCCCCGATGGCACAGTGACACGGCTTGCCCCACTATTCGCGGGTGAAAACATCCTGACGCTGACGGCTACCGACGACGTTGGGAACGAGTCCGCTCACTCCGACCCGTCGCCCAATGTCGTGGTCAAGGTGCTGCCCATCGTGATTGAGTGGGTGGTAGAATGATGGACGATCTACTGCAAAAAGCACTTGATGCTGCATACGTACAGTCGTCCAAGGATAAGGGATTGGAAAGGCATGTCGTCAAGGATGAGGCATTTGAGAATCAGTTAATCTGTTCTCTTGAGCGAAGGGGCCACACATTCAACACAGGACAGGCCAGTAAGAAGATTGATGAATCTCTGCGACTACCGCCAGACAAGGCAATACACGAGTTGTTAGGGGCAATGGTGTACTGTGCAGCTAGGATAATAATATTAGAAGAGGAAATAGAAAGGGAGTAACTCATGTTTATATGGTACTACAAAAGACAACTTAAAAAGGCTGGTTGGACTTGTCAATTAAGTTACCGGCCAAATCGAGAGTTAAAACATAGACATAAAATCCGGATCACCCGAGCAACTAGTCAAACCACCCAAGAGCAGAAACTTCGTTATGCGACTACAAAACGAGGGGTGTTTAAGAAAGCCTTGAAAGCAATCAATGAGAAGTAAACTACCAAACAGACCACCATTCTTCAACGGTTCTCGTAATGTGACTTCTAAAGACCTACAAGAAAGGGGAGCCGTTGAAGAGACATGGAAATATTTAAGAGGGTTGAAATATTCTGACTATCTTAAAACCAGTACATGGAAGAAAATAAGAGAAAGGCGATTAAAGAAGGATAGTTATAAATGTGTCAAATGTAAAAGCACTGAAAATTTACATGTACACCATAAAACTTACCGACATTGCAGACATGAATGGATGAAAGATCTAATCACCCTATGTCAACCTTGCCATGAAAAAGCGCACGGTACGAAGTTTGATAAGCCTTGACTTCGTACCGTGCACTCTGTTCTTATTCTATTACAAGCATGCCATTATCAGGCGGATTCCCAGGCGTACCCCATGTGCCATTCACAACTGCCGTCTCCACGGGGTTGATTTCTACTGTTACCTCCCTTTGTACAATCTGCCCAGCTTCCATAACCCCTTCAACACCACTATTAGCCGTGGCATTATAATATGTCGTATCTGTAACTTTGAAATATTCTTCCGATAAGTCTGATGTTACTGTGTGAAAGCTGGCGTTCCCCAGGACTAACTGGCCAAAAGGAGTATTGAACACCAGTCCAGTTCCATTCCCACTAACTGAATTTGTATTCCTGGCACACCCCATGAAACAAACAACTGCAAGGAACATCAGTAGATATTTAACCTTACCCATTAGTTTACCTCCAGATTTTTAGTCCTACACGAATACCTATAGTAACCAATCCCATAACAGCCGTCGATACACCAGCCGGAAGCTCTACACCAAGCGCAAGTATCAATGCTTCTACACCTAGCATGAACGCGACAATCTCTGTAACCCAAGTTTTATTATCCATCATCATCTCCTTTCTCTACCTCTACCCCTTGACCGTGAACCTGAACTCACCTTTGAAGCTTTCTTCTTTTCAGCCTCCCTTTCTCTTATGCTTACATCAACCCCAGAACCGAAGAGGAAATGTTGCCATGCCTCAAATGCTGATCGATCAATATCATACGCATCTTTTCTACGCTTGTATTCTGAATCAAAAGTTTCCCTGACAATCCTAAGAGCCTCTCTGTCTATGTTAGATGCGCCAGACGCAGCTTCAAACCCGTTAATAGCCAGCATATAAAAAGGAATATACATATCTCCAAGTCTTGGAAGTTCTTGCATCAACCTGCCCATCTCTCTTTCCTTATCTTTCATAGACCTAAGTGGATTCATAAGGGTGAAAATATCAGCTCCTACTTGGCCGGCTGTAACTACAGAAGATAACATAAGCCCACCAGGAGTATAACCAAGAATAGTAGCAGGGCTATATGGGTTATCTTGTCGTCCAGTAGTCCGGACAAAAAGCTCACCGTTCAAGTATCCACCAACCATTACAGACATTATAACCTTTAATGCCCTTGCGCCTTCTGGTGTTATCTTTCCATCCTCAATCCCACTTTTTACTTTCTGTGCAGAGCGTACCATCTTCTCAGCATACGCCCTAGGAAAAAGTGCAAGGTTTGTGAGGAGTCTTGCTGAACCAGGGAAAAGTTCAGCCGGTGATCTCTGCGCTCTGTCATAAATAAAGTGTACATCCTCAACCGTAGCTTTGGCTACATAGTTTCCAAAGGCATCCTTACCCTCAGTAGCCAGAACTTCAAGGGCACGTTTCTGTTGTGTGTTACTCATATCACTAAACTTAGCATCTTTCAACTGTGCCTCTATTGGTTTATTCGAAGCCATTGCCCGTTCAACTGCATTCTTCTTAGCCCAAAAGCCAACCCGCCGGTTAACTCTATCCGACCAACCATAAAGACTCACCTTATCTGCAATCTTGTTGAAGACCCTCAAGCCAGGAATGTTATTAAAGAGAGCATCTCCCGAATGAGCCCACGCGTCTATATGAGGATCCTGATAAACTTCATTCATCAAAAAGCGTTCCTCTGCCGCAGTTAAAGCCCTATTTCTAGGATCAACCAAGTTTGTTCTGTCCGGATAAAACGCCATGTTCTGAAAGAGATTCCTGAACGCCACTGCAGGATTTGCTACAATCAACGTCTTCATTGACTGACCATACAAAGCCTTCAATGCCCGCTCAACCGGCCCACCTATAAAATTAGTACCTTGAATCTCCCCGAGAAAAGCTGCAAGATCTTCTCCGACTGTTTCAGGAATAACCTTTTCTTTAATTCCTCTCTTATATAACTGATCAAATGCTTCCACCTGAGGTGTGAGATGCAAGCCAGATTCTGTCCTTTTCAAATAAGACCCAACTCTAAGGAACATGTTTTTATCTTGTTTCTGATACTCATAAACTCTCTCTTGTCGAGCCTTACCTTTCCCAAGACCTTTACTTCTTTGTATTATACCCTTACGAAAAAGACCCTCATGAGGTTCAAACCCAGTCTCCAGTACACCCCAATCCTGTGCCTTAAGGACTGTGAAGAGAGCCTCTTGCCCGCCCTGCTCATATGCCTTATCTGCAACTTCAATTTGACTTTTATATCTATTGAAGCCTTTAATTTCTCTACCTCGAAACTTCCACTCATAAAATAACTGCGCACGAAATTTCCATTTATACTCATCAAGAACCTTCATTATCTCATTAGCTATATTCCTCTCAGCTTGAGTAATATCCTTTGGTTCAGCAGGCTTGTTTTTATGTTTACTCTTCGACCCTATATAATCACTAATTCTATCCGCCACTTTAGGATCACCCATAGCTTCTGCTAAAGTGGTTGCACCCTGTTCACCGTTCACATCCGCTAGTCGTTTATAGTAGTCACGAATATTAGAATTTACAAGGTTTCTTCTCTTTATTATGTTCTCATAAAGAGAAAAGAATGGAAGCCTCCCACCAGAGATCTCTTCTAATTTTCCTGCATAGTAACGCATAGACAATGCCTTACTTGGAGCTTTGCCACCTAGAAGTTCTCCTATATTCCCGCGAATACTAGCATAAACTCGACCATATTTGGCATCCTTCAAAGTCGCGGCTTCTACTGCCCTGATAGGCCCGATTGTTTCTTCATAAAGCTGGAGCGCCTTAGACAACTTAGCCGCCTGAGCCTTTGTCGTGAAGTCTTTAACATCATTAAACCCTACCTTGTGATCAGGTTTAAGACCGGCCTGCTCAAAGACATACACACGATCATCAGTAGTCATGCCTTCTTTCCGGAGTTTACCTAAACGGGTGTTGATAGACTGTTCTTGCTCTAAAGTTAATATCTCTACTTTGCCAACTTTCCCGTTTTCAGGACGGATCTTTGAAGGGGCTCTTTGAGTACCAGGTTCTTTAGTTGAAACCCTTTCACCTGTCTTTACTTTAGGTCTAACTTCTCCTGCACGTTCACGAAGTTTCAAAATTGCACTCGCAGTCTGATCTGCTGTGAGCAACCTAGAGCTGTCAACCCCAAATTCCTCTTTCAAGAAAGCACGATAGCGTAGATCATCCCAACCGAGTTTTCCCGTAAGAGCTCCCATTTGCCTTCGACTTTTATTATATGCGTCTGTATTCTCCTGACGTAAGAACTTATTACCTTGATCTTTGACAGCAGTTCCTGTATCAACCTTCCTCACCACATCTTCCATAACAGATCTGACGGCCTGCACACCCTCATCCTGCGGGAGACGGATAGATTGCTCCTGTACCTCGGTCAGTATTTTCCGTGCTTCCAGAACTTTACCATCTACCATATGCTTCTTGAATCTTTTAAGTCTGTCTGCATTCTTAGGCTCTTTAGTTGCTAGACGTTCTACAGACTCACCTTTAGCAACCGTCGGCCCTTTCGGCTTCTCTGGTGCACCGGGATGTTTCTCTGGCTTAAAGACCTCCCGAACTTTAGCCTCCTTCTCGGCTTTTGTGATCGGACGATTAACCTCAGGTTGCTCCAGGTTAATCTCCCTAGCACTTCGAAGAGGCGGCTCTTCTCTCACACCACTGAATTGCTCTTCAGCACGTAAAACTCTCTGCTTTGAATCAAGAGTTTCCATGAAAGCATCTAAAGGTTGAACACCTTTATCAACAGCTTTTTTAACTTCTGCATGAGCCCGATCAACAACTCTACGAAAAGTGCTATCAGTATAACTACCTCTAATTTCTTGAGCCATCTCATTCGGAATATTCCCCTCTGCAAGAGTCTCTACATCTTTAATAACCTCAAGTGCATTTTTCTTCGGTACACCCGCATCATCTGTAATTCTAAGGAATTCTTGTTTAGCTGTTTTATATTCGGCTGGTTTAAAGTCAGTACCCTTCCTTCTTCCTTTTCCCATGCCAACTAAAGGAAGTAACATAAAAAGAAGTGCCTGAGCATTCGCCTGTGTTTCATCAGCACCTTGAAGTTTGGCTGTTAACTTACCAGTGATACCAAGGAGCATACTTTTAGCTAGAGGATTCTTCGGAAGTCCAGCTACATGAAAAGCCATGCCCGCAAGATAACCATCAACCATAGCATCAAGCCCGTGCTTAGATTCCACTCCAGCAAAGGTTGCTGCTGAGTGTTGAGACTCTGCAAAGAACTTAGCAAGTCGGGGGTAGTTCTTTAACCACTTCAATGCAGCAATGCCTTTTATTGGAGCTAAGATATAACCCATAGCAATAAAGTCCGGCATAATTGCAGCAACTCCCGCACCAGCCTCTACGAAACTTTCCAATCCTGTTTCTGCAGGATTCTCTGCGAGTTCATGTTCATACTTCTCCTTGATCTCGTTCATGTTATCAAGATAATCTTGCATGAGTTTATCTTTTCTTTTACCTATATTTAATAAGTCTAATCCTTCACCAGCTACAACCCTTTCCAATTCTTGTTTAACTAGTTCAAAGGCGCCAAAACCAGTAACCTTAGTTAAATATTGTGGTGTATATGTATCCGCAAACAAAGCTACAGTACGATACTTTGCACGTGTAAACACGTCCAGCTTACCAGATCGGTTCAGAGGATTAAAAACCCTACTTAAAAATTCACCTGGCTCACCTGAACCACCCTCAAAAATAGCCGCCAGGCCGGTGGGCTTTTCCTCTTTTCCAATTTTTGGAACAGCCTTTGGTGGGAGCATTAACTTCGCATTTAAAGACTCTCTCTTAAAGACTCCACCATCAACTTCCTTACTTGCTTGAATCTCTTTTGAATTCATATGTTCACGTGATGCTTTATCCCATTCACCAGCAGTAATTGCGGCGAAAGTGTCTGGGCTTCCTAATCTACTAATCGAACCACGATAAACCCCATCAATCACAGCCATCTGTTGTCCCGTAGACCATTCAGTCAAACTCGGAAAAAGGTTTTTTGCCCTCTTTACATGTTCTGTCACATCACTTTCAAAATACTGTAATGCCAGAGCTTGGTTAGCATTATCCCTCTCCATAGGGTCAGTAAGTTGATCAATGAAATCTAACTGTGCCTGAATAGTTTCCCTCTCTTCAGGTGTATCTATGAAATGCCCAAACCCATAAGACTCCCCACCAGCATCAGGATATATGTGGTCTATATATCCTTCATTCCCAGCAATATACTCTGCAAAAGTTTTCTGCAATGCCTCATTCACTTCAGGCGATTCACTTGCCTCAAACTCATTTCCACCAGGTTTCCAATTACCCCTAGCATAATTCTCAGCTTCAACACTGGTACCGAATGTTCGAAATTCACCAGTCTTTCTAGCATGTTCAGCTGCTTCTTCCATAGTAACCTGCTTCAAACCAGACTCAGTCTTGGCATCTGGAATGATTGTTGGGAATGCTACTTGTCTACCATCCCATTCTCCAGATGCCATACGATGGGTTGATTGAGAGCCATCTTCATTCAAAAGAAAGGGAGCTTCAGGTTCGGCCATCCTGCGCTCAAAGGCATAGGTGCTATATCGATGACGATTTTCTACAATATATTTCTCAACTTCTGCAGACTCAAAACCCTCATCAAGCAGAAAGTCTATATCCTCATCCCGTAAATTTGGGTTATATGGTGTGGTCATTTACAAACCTCTTTCCCTTTTACGTCTAGCAATTGCTTCAGCGGGAGTTTCTGCTTTAGGTTTAACAGTTTCACGTGGTTGTGCTTGTGGCTGTTTAATGAAAGTAAACGCCCCTTCATCACCCCACTTATAATCATCATAACCTAATTTATATTTCTTATTCAAATAATTCAATTCATTCATTTGTTCTTCGGTTAAATCTGATATACCAGTTTCCTCTATTCTGGCTTCATATTTCTTAATCGTCATTCCAACTTCTTCTTCAAAGGCAAGATCTTTAGCAGCATCCTGTTGTCTTAACTGCTCTGTAGGCTTCAACACATCCACTGCACCTGTTGCAGCTATATCTCTTGCCGTTCCTGCCCTTGTTGCAGCAATATCTGTCTCAGCTTTCTCAACCGCAAGCTGTCTGTTCTCAGTCTCATGTTTTTCCGCTAGATCTCTTTGCCTTGCAGTCTCTGCCATTTCTCGACCTTTTTCTTCAACAGCTAACCTCTGCCCCTGCTGCTCTAACTCCTTAGTTATACTGTTAAAACTCTTTGTCGGATCATTAAAGGCATTAGAAGTATCTACATTATTACCATAAACCTGTTGTGCCATACCGTTTAACGTCTCTATCAACATAGGCATAATTGGCCCTGGAACATCACCAGCAATAACCTCTTTCCATCTGTTATTCATAAAGTTAATCTTCTCAATCCGCTGTGCGTTATTAGTATTATGCGCCCTAGTCTTTTCTGCTTGATCTGCTGCAAACTCTCGACTCTTCTCAGCTTGACCTGCAGAGAACTGCTTATCCCTCTTATCATCCATCTGTCTTAACAGCGGATCAAAAACTTTAGACCAGGGGTTTGGTCTATATTGTGTATAGATCACATCAGCCATTTTAACCTCCTTTATCTACCTAAAAGATCTTGTGGTAATCCTTCGAAGGGCGCAACTCCTTCAAGTGAATTAGGGGTGCCTCCTCCAAACAAATTACTTAATCCACCCCCACCTATGATCCCCAACCCTGCTCCTATTATTCCACCAAGAGCCGACTCCTGCCCCGGCTCCACAACCGCAGTCAAGCCTTGAGTTCCCAAGAAAGCAAGAGCTTGCTGAATAACTGGACTGTACTCCGGTCGAGTTCTAATCCATTCATTATAATCCGCATCTAACTGAGCTTGCATCAAAAGCCTAGGTAAAGAACCCATAGTCATAGCGGCATTAATCCTACCCGTTCGAATATTCTCTTCAAGCCCAGCAAACTCGCCGGCTAAACCTGCTGCCGCTAGTTGCCTATCATTTGCAGATTCCTCTAAACCAATTCGTGTTTGCTCATCAGCATAAACCAAATTAGAAAGTACAGAAGACATATTCTCTTCAAAATCAACCCAGGCATCCGTAGTAGCTTCTGCTCTTGGTGTCCCCCAGTAATTACCAGCATAAGCCCCTTCAATCTCTGGAATAATGTCTTCTTTGAATGACCGAAAAAGCGGATCATAAATACCAGTCTTAAAATATTGTTGAGTAATTTCAGGGTTAATCTCAGTAGAAGGCTCTCCTCTCAAGAGCTCATTAATTGCAGTTCTCCCAGTTCCAAAAGTTTCTGGAAGCGGGGAATTCATAAGCGCCTCCAAGGCACTTAGCCCACTGCCCTCTAAATCAGAAGGCCCGGCCACGCGGTTACCGCGAAAACCCTCAAGACCTGTCCCAATCCTATTCTGAAAGAACCTACCAAACTGCTGACCTACACGTGTTTGTTCCGGTGTACGAAGATCAACTATATCAACCCCACCACTATCTCCACCAAAAATTCCCATTACTTACCTCCATCCATCAACTTAGCCTCCATACGAATAACTGTTTCATGAATCATGTCCACTTTGTCTAATCTCTTTTCAATTGCATCCAATTTGCCATTAAGACTTTTCTGAATCAAATTACAAGATTCTTGATTTACTTTCTTATTGACTTGTCGCCTCAAGCCAGAAATAACAAACACTAAAATTGCAGCACCTCCAGCTCCCCCACCAAGAATTGAATTAAGATCAATCATATTTTCTCCTTTGAAGAGTCTCAAAAATGCGGTATAATTAGACTATGAAAAAGATTTAGAGTATTGGAAGTATCGCTCTTACCTTGTCTAGGGCCCTTCACTCATCCAGTCGTAGTTCTGAAGTGCATCTAATTCTGATTGTACAGAGTAAATGGCTTGTGTCTTTGTTCTTTCATTGAGGCCGTGTTGGGTACGTAAGATGTTGATTTCATCAATCATTACCCGAACCACGGCCTCGGTCAGTTTAGGACCGAACTGGCGATACAACTGTTCTCTGTCCATCGCATACGACCACGTAGAACAAGCCACAAAGACAATTACAGCCACAATCAAACGATCAATCCATTTAGACATATACTTTTCCCCTTAGAAATGCCAACCGACTACGGTAATATCAATCGATGTCCACACAATATTGGCTGCAATATACTCTATGACCCTACCGGCGTTCAATGCTACAGTCAGCTGACCATCGTTTTTGATATTAGCGGCTTGTGTTCGTACTACCCCCTGATTGAGCTCTGTGCCACTTCCTTGTTTGCGGAATATTATAAAGTTTCCGGCGCCCCCGGATTGCATAATCACCATTAAAACCACATTAGTTGCTCCCTCGGGCACAATAGAACTGAAATCTAAATCCTGTGGCAAGCCATTTGTGGTCAAATCTCCAACAGCAAAATCAACCGCTCCAGCAACCCCCCTATCTACATAGGAGGTAGAGACTCGACTGTTTGCGCCTGCATCGTTTACTCTGAAGGTGGCAAGCCAGTTACCGGAGACAACAACCTCGTCGCATGTAGCCGCAAGCTCGATGCCCTCGTTAGTGCCGTCCTCAATCTTGCACCCTACGATACGCCCAAAGTCCGACGTGGCCGCAAGTATCGTTTCATCGGCTCCAGCAGTCCCCTCGAAAATGCAACCGTCAAGATCAAAATGATCGGCTCCCGACAGGAACACGTTTTGCTGATCAGTTACGGCGGAGCCGCAGCCAAATAAGCGGACATTATCGCCTGTAATATTGTATCCGTAGCGGTCACTAGCGTTGACGCTCACAGAATCCAGAGTGATGTTATTCCCCGAGATAGCCACAGCGTCATAAGCGTTTCCTCCGGCCGCAGTAGTTTGTGCTCGGAGATTGCGGACTTGTATACCGCTAGCGGTTATGTTCAGCGCTGTGCCGGTTGTCCCGCCATTGATAATGGTGCTTACGGCATTCCCACAAATCACGATATTATTTACATCGACCGTGACCGCTTCGTTGTAGGTGCCCGGCGCAATGTCGATAGTATCACCAGCAACCGCAGCAGCCTCTGCAAGCGTTATCGTCGCGTATTCCAAGGGAACCATTAGGATGTTGTCATCAGCGGCTGCGACTGATTTGACAGCCACGTTACCTAACGCATCCCATTCGTATTCAACAGGCTCTAGTGTTTTGATGGTAGTAGCTATGGGGTCGGTCGCCGAGCCTGCGCGAACCCTGCGAGCGCGTATCCAATACCCAGTCGCGGTGTCGCCGCCACCTGGATCGCCGGTATTGCCCCAGCCGGTGAGGTTGTCGGACATCCATACAACGAGACCGCTCTGCTGGAAGCCCTCGGTGCCATCAATGGGGGTAAACGCATCCCATGATGTATCCGTATTGAAATATTCCCAGGTAAGCGTTTCGTTCTTGCTGCACGGGGTAGATAACATCACTTCTAATTCACTAAACTTGGCGACTGCCCCTATATATATTTCATCACTGTTGGCCTCGAACAAGGTGTTACCATCAAGACCGTCAGACCATGAGCCGCCACTGGGTATCTCTCCCGCGAAGGCGTCTGGGGTCGTTTGGTCAACCGATTGGAATGTGCCTATATGTTGATGAACAGGCGCAACACCAGTAAATGTGCCCAGCGCAGTAACTTCTCCAGCAGAGCCACCAACTGCCGCCACATTAATCGCATGTACTCCAGACGTGGCGACCATAGCTGATTCGTCTATCTCTATATCTATTGCGCTGAATTCCGAGAAGGCGGTTGATGGGACAACAAAGTTTATGTGTAATTCGTTAAGGGTTTCCGATCCGCCACCAATAGGAACCAAGTTTACACCATCACCAATATATAATGTTTTAGTGACATTATCCCACGAGATCATACCATCCCCGATATTGGCTGAGACATCCGAAGAGTTGGCTATTTCTGTGCTAGTCGCTCCCCCAAAATCAACAACACCAGTTACAGCCCCGCCAAATTGGGGGGTGGTATCTTGAACAATCTCCGTGAGGTAATCTGTCCCTGCAACTGCTTGGGCAACTACCCCAGATGTATGTTTCAATAACCCATCACTAAGTTGATTAAGAGCTTGTTCCGATGACAAAGACCCATTTGCAATTTGCACAATATACGTTGCACCAGCAGGAGCACCTGTACCTCCACCCCCACCAATAAGAATATCAAATACATTTCCACTACTATCAATCCAATATGGTCTTTCTGAACCAGCAGAACCCTTAACATAATATTTACCCATATTTGCAGGCGGTGTCGGGGGATCACCCGGAATAGTTGTCATCCCAAAAATTGCATCCCCACTCCCTACCCCACCATCATCAGTCCAATTAAGGTAGATAGCATGTACAGCCTCAATCTGTGCAATCGTCCCGGTTAAACCAAGTCGATAAATCAAGGTTCCACCAGCTACAGTACCATCAAATACCTCAATTACATTCGCAGACCCAGTATTCCCATACTGAATAAGTACCTCGTTATCAGCCCCATCCTGAAAAATGACTCTACGAAACTCATCCCGATCAACTGCATACACCGGAAATGCAAAAGTAATTACCAGTGTCAGCAGCATCAGTTTAAAACAGTTTAAAAGCACCTTTGATCTTAACATCTGTTCCCTCGATTTCCAGAACCCTAGTTTCCTTAACAGAGATAAAAGTTGTTAAGTTCCCATTAACATCATTCGCTTCATCTATCCAAGATGTTGAAGTCACAGCATCCAAAGTCTGCCCAGTTAAAACAGCAAACTGATTATCTATTATTACCTCATCATTAGCAAACTGTAATACCTGTGCACCATTATGAAAGATATCAATTGTCCCTGTATTTTTATCAAACGCCACCAGTTGCCTAGTATTCGTTTTAGTAAGGTTGGTTGTAAGATTATCGAAATTAACAGCACGATGCCAATTACCATCCCAATCAAACCAACAGATTTCAACACCCCCGACATGAAAATGCAAATTCCCATCAGAATCATAATACACTTCATCTTCTGTACTCCACCTATCTTGTGATCCTAAATCACCAGAAGCAAACTCCCGTAGATCAGTCTGAATTGTTCTAAGATATGTTTCTGTACTTTCCTGCATTTCAGTAAAATACTTTAATAGATCAGCATCTTCACGTATGCTCTTAGGCATTATTGGCCAGACTAGTTTACCAGGATTCGGCATTAGTTCCTCACAATTGACCAGAAGCGCCATTTACGCAAATCAAAAAATTCACCCTGAGTATCGTTTCTAAATCTAAAACGGCATCTTTGTGCTAATACATCAAAGTAAACTCTATATCTTACATAAGTATCTTTGCTTAATTCAACAGTTTCTATAGCAGTCCAGGAAAGTCCTTCATTAACCGAATAAGCTAAATCAATAGAATCTCCTATAGCCTCAAATTCAACAATAGTATACCTTGTAGTATCCCCCAGTTGAAAATCTTTAGTCTCATAACTACCATCAATTGCAGTACCATTATCATCTAAAGCTAACACAGATTCAAGAAGAACGTCCCCACCAGTAACATCCCCAGTTCTATCTGCCGTAGCATCCCCAGAAGTAATTAATGTTATCCTAGGAGCATCTTTCGCGACATCCCTATCACTCCAACGCCATGTTTGATCTTCCCAGGCTCCAATCAAATCACTCCAACGGAGACCTTCAAAAGCTCTAAATAATGTTCCACCTAAAAAACCTGCAGCATTACCATCTTCATCACTCAAATCATTATAAAGTTCATACCTATGCTTCGCCCATGTTTGCCCTGCAATATCATATGTCCACCTAGTTCTAGGCCAATAGTCTGCACCTTCTGGTATGAACAAAGAATAGAGGTTAAACTTCTTATCAACAACTGAAAAGGCATTATCTATATTATCGTAATTGATAGAATCAATCAAACCTCTACCGATCTTATCACGAGTGATCGGTTGAAGATGTTGTGTACCATCAAAGATATAAACATTATCCCAACCAAGAAAGATCTGAAACTCCCCAAACTCCCCTACTGTCCTCTTCCCTGCCAAACCTGTTTCAGGTACAACAATCTCCCATCTAAAAACATCACGACCACCAACCCAGTAAAACCCTACAATAGAGTTAGCCATGTGGATATAAAGAGTACCTCTTAACATTGAAGGAGCTTTAATTTCTGCTCCTCTGGATAATATATCATATTCACCTGAATGACCACCAGAATAAACTTCTGGTTTGGCTAAACCACTCCAAATTACTCTTTGCGGTATAGCTGTGCCAGCAACTTGACAATTAAGAAGCAACATATAATCCATATAAGGCACAATATACTTAGCCGTAATTGCTGGACTTGCCAACCCTCCCAAAAGAGTAACCTCTCCAGAACCAGTATACTTAATGATAGGATCAACACCATTTGTCATAGCAAACAGATCAGTCCCACCTTCTGGAAAGAATGCACCTGTAGCAAAATCTGTGGCATTAGCATTTAAAGTTATCAGATCACTAGAGTTTAAGTCATCCCACTCATCATTTGAACTGTTATATGCAAACACCCCATTAGTTGTAAGTAACACAAGATATCTAGTCTGATTTAATTTTACATACTCCCAAATGCCAAGAGGAATTCCTGTAACATTCGTAAGATCTCCTAACTCAGTTAAACCATCTCTAACACGTGCGCCATATCTATGATAAATTATATTCTTCGAGCGTGGACTTTCAGCAACACTCAACTCTGTTGAAGGGATATCCGTATTAACCCCTCCAATAGGAAGAATCTCAGGTGAAGGTTGTGCTCGGCTACCTCTATGTCCTACAATTTCAATACCCATAATCTAATTCACATCATTATAGAAATGTGATCCGTCACCACCATCTCCACCAGCACCGCCATAAGTTACTCCGGCGGCGCCACCTGAACCTCCAGCAGCAGTCCGTGACAGGGCGGCATTTGTGGTTTTATAGTACACTATAATAGTTCCTCCACCACCACCACCACCGGCACCACTACGAATAGAACCACTATCATTAGCGACAGTCCCGTCTGCACCATCGGCTGAGAGGTCTGGTGTACCAGTTAGACTAATATCATTAGCCTCAATATATAAAAACCCACCACCATTACCACCATCTGAACAGTCGTTACCACCATTACACCCACCTTCACCACCGCCACCTCCGAAACTATACATCCCCGCTCGAAGGAGAAAACGTTTAATATCTTTATTGTCCTGAAACAGTATACGCTGATTTGTGGTTGTACCTATTTCAGAAATATCTGTTGCATGTGCACTCGCATTTACACTAGGAGAAGCACCCCCTCCAGTACCGGCAGTTCCAGCAGCGCCGCCATCTCCACCAGCAGCATTATGCCCACCACCAGCGCCACCACCACCACCCGCCAGATTCCAAGTACTGGGGATTAACCGTGTGTAAGCTGTAACTAAACCATACCCGCCAAAATCACCATCCAAGCCGGCTCCACCAGTTGCGCCTGTACTATTTGCAACAGCACCTTTACCATCCATACTAATGGAGGCACCATTGTCCATAGTGAGGGTGCCTTTGACGCCAATAATTAAACAAAAGACCCCATCATCTACGGTAAGTTCCGCCCCACTAGTAATACTCAAATCATCGTATTCTTTGTACAACACCCCTGACCCACTAAGACTGGTATTGGATGTAATAGCATAATCCCCATCCCCACCATCCCCACCGAATTCAGAAAAGATAGTGTAACGATTTAATCTATCAGCTACGTCAGCGGTCAGCTGGGCCTCAGCTAATCCAAGTGGTGGAACCTGACCAAAGGTCTTCCATTCTGTCCCGTTGGAGAGTAAGATAATGCTATCATTAGGTATGGTCATTGTAAAGGTTGCAGAACCATTGATTGTCTCAGAACCATCAGCATCAACAATTGCAGAGTTATCAGAACTGTCGCTCTTACGGATAAAGTATGCCCTACCATCTAACCCAGTTAAAGGAGGTAAAGTCAATGTAACATCCGCAGCAGTAGCATCTATATTATAGAATGTTTCATCAGCATCAGCAGTCTCATTAGAGGTAATCTCTAACACTGTGAACTTAAACTGATCTGCGATGATATCTGCAAAAGTATTTGTGCCAGCAAAAACATTGTCTTCTGAAAGACTAGCCCAATCACCTTTCTCAATAATATAAACCCATGCAGCCTCACTCAGATTATAATAATAAAGTTTTAACGCATCTGTCTCAAACCACATACAACCATCATCTAAAGCAAGTCCACCTGGAGTGGTTGTTGGTGCTGCATCTTGCACCCATATCCTTGCAGAACCTTCAAGGTGTACACCTGTATCAGTTGTAACTATATCACCATAACTATGCTCTTCATCCAATCTCTCACGAATATCCCTTTTAAGGGCTCTGATTCTACTAGCACCATAAAGAGCCAACTCACTATCAGGCGGGATTGCCTCAAACGCAGCATCCCAATCATCAGTAAAGGCATTAACCCCGACAACCCCCCCAACAATCATACTCAAAACCAATAAACCTATTAGATATTTTTTCATTTCACCCCACCTCAATCTAGAAAATTTGATATGTGATAGTAACATCAGCTATATTTGCAATCGTTGCGTATATACCATTCGCACAAGCAATGTTAAGCCCAGTTGCGGCGATACCTGCCTCGTCTGTAGCTTGACCGAGGATCATTACAGCCGTACCTGTACCTGCAGTAGCATTGTCATAAATTGTAACCTTACCATTTGCGCTTTCATTACGGAGAACAACACCCCTTAGAATTGCAGGCGCAGCTACGACAACATCCCCTCCAGAACCATCAAACACGAAAACACTATCCCGAGGCGCTTCACGGATGAGCGATCTACCATAATCATCAAATGCGGAATAAGCCCACAAAGATGTACCCAAGAGAAGGGCCACAACCAAAGTTGCTACTCGAGATTTAACTATCATTTTATCCTCCCATAATCTGTCTTATCACCAGAAACTGAACCACCTGTCCCTGTATTACTATACAAAGACCCCGAAACAATCACAGCTCTACCATCCATATCATCATTACGTCTTTTATACTTCCTCAGGTCATCCCAACCAACACTATACCAATAAGCAGAATCCTGATACTCTTGAAAAGACTCATAAACCAAAGCCGTTGCTATACACTCAATTCCCCTATCCGCAGGCTCACCTAAATTATGCGGTACACTTGCACTAAACACTGTATCATATTTAAAGTAATGTAATATAATACTATACACATCATCAGGAATAGGCCACCAATTAATCCTATCCTCAAAGAACATACACTCCCTCGGCATGGCCTCTGTATCTTCATCTGGCTTCGGATGCTTCTCTATAAACTGTCCAGGAGACCAGACAATTAAATAATCAGATTCACCGGACACACCAGATGTAACACTCTTCTCAGAATAAAGTTCTTTGAAATTTGTAGGGAACGCAGTGTAACTCTGACTTGCTACAGTAGACACAGCACCAATCACCTCAAGAAGCGGGTAATTATACTTATTCAAAATCATCTTCACAGCATCCTGAATCTTCCGGGTAATCAAACCCGAATCATCAGACCGTCTACAATTAGCCGTAACCGCCGCAAGCGTTTCTGCAAAAGTTCTCTGTGCCATAATAAACTCTTTTCCAAAGTTTGGAACAGTAAAAGGGGTGTGAGGGAGAGCACCCAAAGACTCTCCCTCACGGTTCGTGACCGGGCCAAGGGTCAGTTATAGTCGGATGTACTCAAGGTACACTTTGTACTTTCCAGTTTGTGTACCGCTGTGATCAGTTTCCTGAGTCACTATTGCATCCACATACTCACCTGCCGCAACCAACGTCGCAACAGCTGTGCCAGTCGCTGTACTAGCCAACTGAACTCCGAGGATGTAATCACCAACAGCATCAGCAGCGGCATTCGTAGGCGTGAATGTCATCAGAGAGTTATCACTTTCATCAGACACTGTGACAATCCCCTGATCTTCTGAGTCACCAAGCATGACTTCAGTAATGTAAGCAAAACCATGTGTGATGATCAACCCACGCGGATTATCTGCCGCAGGAATGAGCACATTAGTTACACCAGTTGTAGCGCAATCAAACTCAAAGATCTTCGCAACACGCACAACCGCACCATATTCCTGTTTGTTAACGATGACATTATGCTCAGTCCCAGGGCCGACCGCATCTATATTAACACGTTGACCATTATACTCAAGCACAATATCCACAGTTGCAGTAGCCGCCCAGAATTCGATAGCCTTATCTACAGCAAAGACCGTCGTAGTCACCGGATTGGTCTTTGCCGTTCGAATAGAGTCACCATAAATCGTAGCAGCTGTTGCACTTCCGGCGGTGTAAACCGTATAGGTCACACCGGTTTCAATTATATTCCCTTCCTGGTCTCTCACCTGAAGGAAGTATTTGAAATCATATGCTATAGTCATCTCAATCCACTCCTTTCTTAGGCGTGAGCAACACCAGTAGGTACAGGCGCGTAAGTATCCATAGCAAGACGACCCATGTCAATACTATTGAATATAGTTGCCTGACAACCAAAGATCCGCCCAACGGCGAACCCTGTTTTATTACCGTAATCAAACGACTTCTCATTCCACTCCACAGCTCCACCAAAACCAAGCACGCCTGCCTGCATACCCATCAGAAGGGCACGACGGCAGTTTAACGAATTCAAAACCACTCTAGGCAGATTCTCATTCTCAAAGACAAGAACCTGATTCCAAGCACCGATAGCACCTGTGAAAAGCGGGTTATCCGTTCCACGTGGCATGGCGTATGTCTGTGCGTTTATCCAGTTTGAATCGTTCTTCAGCTTATACGTCTGATCAGGATGGATATGCAAAATCCACCAACGCTGACCTTCAGCCATAATCGGCATGATCTTCGGATACCGAGTCTGAGCGGTATACTTCATCCGGTCAATCTCAGCCGTTCCGAGCCAATCACCAGTAGCTATATCCGAACCTGCGGCACCCGCATCTCCACCAAACAACAGCGAAGTAGGAGCCGTAGGTGTGTTAGCAAATATTGCAGTCGTTACTCCCGCCATCTTTCTGGTCAGCTCTTTATCCAAAATTTCAGCCATCCAGAGAGAAAGTCTATCCTTTCCTTCATTCCGGAGCTTGAGGCGAGATTTTGAGCTGTTCATCTTACCCTTCAACCTCACCGCATTTCGTTTCTGGTTAATGTAGAAGCTAAAATCATACAGCTTCATCTCTTCCTCATTATCTTCGAGGAGATTATCTCCGTCAATACCCTCGCCTTCCAGAGGATAAGACAACGGAATCGTCAACTGATCACCAGCCTGTTTTCTAAAGTCATTCTCCACGATTATGATGTTATTCGTGTCAGTTCCAACAAACTTCAGCCAAGCAGACCGGTGTACAGTGGCGCGCCAAAACATACTTCCCCATATTTGCTCTTGCAAATTGGTGGTAATAGCAGTCTCCGCCACTTACATCACACTCCTTTCAAGCACCGTAAGGATCTCCACCATGCTTCTCAAGAAACTTCTTAACATCTGCTTCAGACATATCCTGCAACTGCTGAAACACACCAAGAGTTTCTGAAAGTTTACGATCCTTAGGTCGTTTAGATTTCCCAGTTTGCGGGGTTCTGCCCGCTGTCATTGTCTTCTGTTTCAACTCCCTCTTCTGTAAAGCACTCAAGAGTCTTCCATCAACCCCTTCCGCCAGTTCTTCAGAATCATCCTCAATCGAATCATCCTCAACTGAATTAACCTTACCTTTTGCTTTAGGCAGTAAGTCATAAAATGCTTTGGCTGGATGTTTTCTAGTACGCACAAGGAGAGCAATACCAGCATCATAATCATCGCTCTTTGGATTCAAAAGCGACGCATACTTGGTAGTCACCTCATCGTAATCATCAACCTCCAACCTCATTAATTCTTCACTCTCTTTTACTCTCTGCTGAAAATCACTCAATTTTCTTGTAGCCTCTGTATTCTGTTGCATCTTACTAGCCTGTAGCTCATTTAACCTTCTTGTCAAAGCTACATGCTGACGAGCAGTGAGTGTTTCATCAGGATCTTCTATTCCGAGTTCGGTATAAATCGCCTGCTCATCAACTGGAATTTCATTGTCCACAGTAGCCTCTTCCGTAACCTGTGAAAGAGCCACTGATCTCTCCAGACTTCCCAACTTCTTCACTAACTTCTTACGGGATCGTCTAGTATTTTTAAGCATCTTTCTTAATTTCACCGGATCAACAATTTCATCTATATTTTCTTCAGTATCTTCTTCAACATTCTCATCAACAACTTCTTCAGTCTCCGCAACCACCGGAGGTGTGGTTTCTTTTGCACTCAAATAATCCTCAGCTTTTGTTTCAATTACATCCTTCTTACGTTCTTCTCTTCTAGCTTCTCTATCTCCCTCGAAAGCCCCCTCATTATCCGTATCTCTCATCTCTGCAACCATCACCTCTGCCTCTTCTGCCAACGCACTCTCAGGCAAACCCGTCATCCCCGCAATCTCATCTAATTTACTCATCTCACTGTCCCGCCTTTCTGGAGCCTGTCGCCCCACTCTGTTCTTCCTGTGCAGCTTGCTGAGCTTGTAGCATCCTCTCAATCACCTCATCTTTATCAGGCATGTCCGAATACCTTAAAAGAATATCCGGTGGTATGGGATACCCTTGATGCATCATATCCTTTAACTCTTCATTCAAAGCTGTACGATTAGACGGACTTAAAGGTTCTTCTGTAACCACTACATCATACTCTCCAACAGTCACATCATTCAACAAACCTTCATCCGTCTTTTCATTAGCTTTTAAATATTTATCCTTCCCCTCCTTTCCCTCAATCCTAAAGACTCTTTCTGTAGTATAATAATCTTGTATAGTCCTTAACTGCCAACGACCATAAGTCCTACGTGTTAACCTCTGATTATCCATAGGAATACTAAGCATCAAGTTTCCCTGCTGTTGTCTAAGAGCAATCGCCCGTCCAGAACCAGCACTCCCCATAGAACTAGTAGGCATTGTTTCAGGACTAACACCCAAAACATCTGTAAAATCTTTATTCGCCAGTTGCTCCAAAAGAACCAAGCCTTGAGGAAAATCTCCTGGGGGTTCCCGCCGAACTTCTGTTCCGGCAAACTTCTCAATCACAAGACCAGATTCGCTGGCATGTTCCTTCAACCATCTAGTCCCTTTTACCAAACCCTCTTCATCAACAATCCAAACCATATTAGCATGTTGATTCACAAGATGCAACATCTGACTACGCCGTTTATTTGTTTCAAGTTGCGGGTCTTTCATTGCCTGGACTATACCATCTTGTCTACCACCTGCTGCGAAACAGAACAACGGGAAGATCGGGAGTATTGAGGAGCTGTATGGCGAATCACCGTGATAAAGTTCTGTGCCACAACATGTCACAGTCACCTGTACTTTCGGTTTGAAAGCATCAACCAAAAAGAACTTTCCCGGATTTTCAATCACAGTTGCTTCCGCAGCTTCCCGACTCTTAACCGGAAACATAGAACCATCTTGAAGGTTCACTAAAAAATGCTGTTCCATGTATCTTCTATGCCAGGCTTCTGTTACTCGATATTGCCCTAACCTCAATCTTGATTCCACATCTACAAAAAAGTTTACATTATAATCTTGAATAGATGATGTACTATTCTGTCCAGACAACATAATATCTTCAAGCTGCTTCCTACCTTTCTTCGTGCCCCTCAAATTCCAATTACTTGCAATCCCATCTAACGTAAACCATCTATCTTCCATAATATACTGTGCATCAGAAAGATCAGGCATTATTGCTGTTGGATCAAACCTAATAGAAAAAGGTTCTGCATACCTTGTAACGATATCCCCAAAAAAGTTCTTGTTAAAACTAACATCCCCAACATAATAACCACGACCACAGATAATCGAGTCAAGAAACTGAAGCGACTCTACAAAATCTTGATTAGTTTTTCCATTAATATGTCTCATCATATGAGTCAAAATTTGTGCTGTAGGTATATCTGCAGCATCTGTTTCAGCCTTTACTCTAGGCGCAAAACGATTCATTCTCATAATTGCCGACAACATGTTCACCCTAGACTGAACCTTATTAATAGAAAGAGCCGGAGCACCTTTTTCATTCAACTCAGCAATCTCACCTTGATTCCAGGTATCACCAAAATAAAAGTCAAATGCTTCCATCCCACGCGGAATCCACATGTCGTCAGCCAGGGAAGATGCACGATGCCAATCTTCAATCTGAGCAACTCTTTCCGTGGAATCCTTCCAGTCTATGTCATGATACCCATGTTCTTCCATAAGCCCTTTTCCATATTTTGGAACAGACTAAGCGGTTTTCCAATTCTTCTTCACAGGTTCCTTATCCCATCTTTCACTCCAAGCATCTGTATGCTGCCTTGCATGTTGCTGTAAATCAAGCACCCGAATTTTCGGTCGAGTTAAAAAGAAATATCTAGTATCATCCATCAGATGATTCGCCTTACTTGGATCTTCAACCTCCGGCACCATACCACCTTCAGTAGTATCAATCCCACCCTTTGGAGGGAGCCAGCAATAATCACCTTGTTCATTCCACCAATCCTCACAACCCTTAAAAACAAACACCCTAGGACTTCCCAGTTTTCCGGTCATTGGGTTTGTGTGATTCTCATCAAAATATGCATACTCATTAACCCTATCAACACCAGCCTTAAAATCATTATTAGCCGGATAACCCCAAAGTCCAACTCTTTTACACTCCGGACGCTCATTTATATATGCTCTAGTCTGTGAAATATACTCATCATAAACTCTATAATGACCTCTCTTCTCATCTGACTTTGTCCGATAAAATACAGACGGGTCATACCATGTTCGTCTAAATGATCCATAAGGAAAACTCATACTCATAAGGTTTCTAACATGCTGACGAATAATCAGATTCGCTTTATAGTAATCCCTAAAGATAAAACAATTACCATCATTGTCCACAGCAACAAAAATAGCAGCCCCGGGATTTGTAATCCCATGATCAATTATTCTAAACTTTGGCCAACTGGGTGGTAATTCAAAAGGCTCTATCTCATGCATATGTTTCTTAAACTGACCAAAGATAAGACCTTCATAATCATCCCATGAACCATATACATATCTTTCCACCCAGGCCTTAGGAGCAGAAAGAAGATCAGCAACATATTCAGCAGGAAGATTCTTTTCATTTTCTAACGTGGATGCTTCAATAAGATGGTAATTCTCTTGAGGGTCTTTCTTAAATTTCCGGAAAATCCAATTACGACCGGCCATGTTTCCTGTGAGCATTAACTGATGTGGGCATTGTCTTCCCTGATCATCATGCACAACCCGTCTAAGACGAGTCCTAAAAAGATTCAACCATTGTTCCGGTACTTCCTCAACCTGATCTATGAAAGCAAAGTTAAGATTGAGGTTTGAAAGTCTCTGATAAACCGTAGAACTCTTACCGGCAGTACTACTCCCCTTATCATCCAAGTGTCGAAACAACACAACAGAACCATTCTTAAACTTCGCCTGGGGTGAGCCAGCAGAACGACGGGTTCCTTTAGGATCTAACAGATCAGGCGGGCAAAGAGTAAAAAACTCTTCCATCGTTGTCGATTCAAGAGAAGGCCAGCTTTTCCGTGCAATCACTCCACGAGAATTAGGAAACCGCATACAAATTTCAATACACTTAATAACCCCTATCGTAGTCTTCCCATTCCCTACACCACCCATAAAGGCAAGAAACCTCTTCCAGCAGGTTAGAAACTCCTGCTGGGAAGGGTTTAGCTCTATGTTCTTTATATCACCAACCGAATGTAGGGACATAGTTTACCCAGACTTTTTTACAGGTGGAATTTTCTTCTTAACTTCTGGTAACAACACCGAGGATTTCTTTTCTACATGCGCTACACCCTTCACAGGAGTTGCGTGCGGAATCTCTTTACTTATATCATTAACCGGGATATCTTCCATCTTAGCAACCTTCTCTACCATCTTCAATCCCAGTCCAGTCATTCCTTCCATTGTAATACCAACCTTATCCAAAGTCGCTCGTCCTTGAGCTTCTTCAGTCAAGTTTGTTATATTATCATTTACCGTCCTAGGAATCCTATAACATTCCCCATTAACAATAACATCTTCATCCGTATGCTTCAATTGTTCACTCTTTTTCAGTAGCGCCATCTTCCATATCCTCCATCGTTTCAAGAGCCGATCGCTCTTCTTCCTCTGGGGATAATTCCCCGCCCTCTTTTTCCACATACGCTGAAGCAAAAATATCCACGGGCTTCGTAACTCCCGCATCGTTCCTAATGAAGATCTTAAGCAACTGTTGTGAACCGACCTCTTCCTCTTTACCACCTTCTGCAAACTGAAGAGCCTTTATCCCAGCAGAAACTTGAAGTTCCTGTTTATCCGCGTTAAGAGACAGATGAACCAAATTCGCTGCAATCTTCGATGCATTCTCCATAATAATCGCCCTGGAGTCATCTATTGCCTTAATATTAAAATCATCAAGTTCTTCCTGCATCTCCTTAATCTTATCCTGCACCATCGGGCTATTCAAAATCTTCGACCCATACCCCGCACAGAACCCCAGTGCCTTTTCAATCCTCCCAATATCCAGCCCAGCAACATGCATCCGTATCAACTGCTGATGCTTTGCGTTTATTCTCTGTAATTCAGTTGCCATGATTACAAATCCTGTTGTAACTTTCCCTGTAAACATTTCAGTTCTCTTGTTCCTATATTATCATTATAACATACTTTTGGGAGAATGTCAAGGGGTTGCGGTGTAAATTTTGCATATACTTTTGTGCAAAGTTTGCATGGTTGTACAATTTTGTACACTTTCACCCTCCCTCCCCTTCTTTGCCTCCGGCTCAACACTCTAATTTTTTACACTTTGGATACAGCCTAATGGTATATATGTAAAGGCGGGGGGGCCTCCAGTGGTGGGGGGGTAGGGTGTGTTGGGTTGTGTGGTGTGATTAGCTGGCAATGATGGGTGGTTATAGTGTTGAGGCTTGATAGACTGTGAGAGTTTACACTGGGGAGAAAAGATTAGCGTTGACAGGACTGCATTGTTATGATATAATTATAGTGTAGGCAATTGAGAGTGATAGAACAAAGGAAAGAGAGGCAATACAATGCAGGAATGTGAGACTTGCACACAGCCGGTTAAAAACTGTTCACAATGCAAAGACCCAGAGTTGGCTCTTGCTTGCATCTGCTGTGAGGATGACTGCGAGACTTGCACTAAATATTAGCCCACTATCAAGCCCCGCAAGGCGTGGAAACTTTGCGGGGTTTTTCTTGTCCACTGTTAGGGCTGTAAACATTATTCACATGTAAACATTATTCACAATCCCCCACCACGCCCCGCCAGCCCCCAGAATATCCTTGCTTGCAGACACGTCTTAAGGCATCCCCACCGGACGCGCAAGGCCCAAGTTTGGACAAAGAAAAGCCCCAAACTCTTGCGGACATTCGGGGCTTTCTCTTTCCGTTATGAGCCTATTAGCTTTGCAGGCTCTCCATTTTGTCCACTCCGAGAATTTCTGTGAGTGCTTCTATCAGTTCCGGTTCGTCGGCAATCTGGGCCACATAGCCCTGTGCTTTCTCTACCGACATAGAGTTTATCAGTTTTGCGAGTAATTTCGCCTGTGACACTATGGGGTTTGCACCGTCTCCGCGAATTTCAGAGGAACACTGGTTGATAGCATCTTCACGGTAAGTCTGGTTAGCGTCGAGACAGACTTGCTCGGTTTCCATCGCGCCGATGTTTCCGCCAGTCTGCTCGATTGCGGTGTCGATCTCTTCGCGGGTGATAAAGGTACGAGAAGCCATTGCAGTCCGTTTTTCGTCTTCGCCTTTGCGGAGGCCGGACTTGGTAACGGTGAACACGTTGCCGTCTACACTGGAAACTTCTTTCCCCTCAATGTTGACGGTTTTGATGGTGTCACCGTTTTCCAGATTCGTTTTCGTTGCCATGATGTTATTCCCTTTGGGCTAGGCCCGTTGTACAATGTGAAAGCGAAATGCTTTCATCTATTAACAGTGTAACATAGTCTATCGAAAAAGTCAAGTGATTTTTTGGTTTGGGGGAGATTTATTTTTAGAGTTTGGAATTATCAGGGGTTTTGCATGAAGGGGAATTTTGTTGAAAGATTACGTTTTTGTAATTTGGAATGTTACAAACGCAAATGTAAAGTTTAAGTCATTTAATACCAATGGTTTAAGTGCAATCGTTACAAATTTAGGGGGTGACGCCGTTATGATATGCTCTACCATATGTTGAAGTAAATATTATTTACAACACATAGTAGAGTGTAGTTTCTTTATTATAAAAATTTTTTACAAATTAAAACATTAGAGCACACACACGCTACCCCCCCTCGTTTTTGTAACGCTATACCTTAAACCTTTGCTATCAAACGGTTTAAGTGTTACTTTTAGTGTTGTAACTTTACAAAGTAGTATTAGTTGACTATTACTAAAGTACTTGACAAACCGGAAAAAGTATGATATACTACTTATTAGATAATACTTTGGAAATACCAAACTAATACAATCAACTAAATTTAACCGACCGCAAAATCAACCGATTACGAAATTGTAACAGGCCAGAGCCAAAACAGGGAGAGGAAATAAAATGTTCCATTGTAACCCCCACGGGGCAGGGTGTGTTTCAAGTCTATGCCATACCTGCGCAAATAGTGGGATAATCTATGGAATCCATTGGCATAATATCTGTGACGCTATATGGGCTGCCAGGGCGTCGTGTTGAGGACAAGGGAGGAATGAATGATAACCCTTTCAAAATATTATGACGAGCCCTTTTCACAATATTCACGAAAGCGGAAGAAATCTCCGGCCAAATCATCACAGAAAAAGGTCAGTGAAAAGGTTGAAGTCATTTACATGGCGGCCAGGATTGAACACGGGAAAAACTTTGAACAGGGACTGATACCACTTCCTTCAAGGTCGAGGCCAATGAAGAGGAGAAAATCGTGAAAGAACCCAAACCAAGAACCACAATCGACTCGCTAAACACCTGCTATGACTGTTCACAACAGAAAAAAGGCTACTGCACTCTTGACAAACATCCAAGAAAACTCACTGGACACCTTAAGAACATTTCCTGCACTCACCATCCGAGAAGAAAGAAAGGAAAATAACATGTCCTGTAATAAAATGTACTCACAAAAACATTACTTTTCTGATGGGACATATGTGACATATAAACAACCTAACAGTAAGCAACGAATACTCTCAATCTTTACAGCAAATCAACAAAGAATTGCAACCATATACATTAAAATAGACCAAGATAGAGAAAGGAAAACAATGTGAACTATACCGAACTAACACCGAGGGAAAAATCAACACTCTCTCCACTGTTAATCCGTAAACTCGGAACCACAAAAGGGAAATACTTCACCGTTCGTTGGGATGGGAAAGATACAACCCTCCTATGCCAGAAAATTAAGATGAATTGGGCTGAAGAACATGTTAGTATCTTTTTCACCAAACTCGGGATGTCTAGCAACCCACTTTCTGTTATTACAATTCCTTTCCTGGCTGATATTGTGATTAGCTTTGACCCTGATAGAATTAAACTTGCCAGGAAAAAGAATATTCATCAAGAGAAGGCTGAGATAAACAACAAACCGAGAGTATTGGCCCGAAATGTTGATCAGGCGATTGAGATACTGAAAGATATGGGGCCATATCAGGCATCACAGCAATTTGAACTTTCTGAAAGAGAGACTATTATAGCACACAGAGTGCTTGCAACCGCCATTGGAGTTTTAAGTGGTATTCCGAAAAGAGAACGAGGTGATTTGGATGAAGGAAGTGAAAAAAGCGAATAAAGAGGAAGTTGTCATAAGACTTCAAGTTGACATCCCAGAAAAACTCTGGACTAGAGTTGAGAAGGTCATGCGTATAAAATTCCTCACAACGAAGAAAAGTGTGATCTGTCAAGCTCTGGACTTATTTGTCACCACAAACAGTGAATAGGCTGTTCCATAATTTGGAACAGAGTTTGGAGGAACCACAATGGAGTTTAGAAAAGGGAATGAACATCTTGTCTCAACACCGGAGGGATTTGAAATTGGAGATCTGGTGGAGGTGAGTAGGCAGGTTGACGGGCCATTCGGGCCGAAGGATACGAAATGGCTTGGGACAATAAACTCAATTATTACTGATGGAATAATAAACTCAATTATCATTGATGAAATAAGCATCAATTCAAACATATTTTTTCAAGTTCTTCCTGTTAGTGCTGATGAAGGTAATGAGATCACTGTAGATAAACATGAAATGACCCTCATTGCCCGTCCGGAAGACGTCACAAACTTTTCAGACGAAACACTTGAAAAACATATTGCAGAACTTCATGATCTTACCTACCGCCCTGTGATTAAGAAAAAGAAGGGTAAGACAGGTTCTGTCCGAAAAAAGGCCAAAACCACACCAAAACTGGAAACAACTGTAAAGAACGCAGTTAAAACAGGTAAAATTAGTTCAGACACTCTAGCCGCTTTAATCGCCAACGCTGAACAGACATTGAAAGGGGACTGACATGGATCACGACACGATGTTGAATAAGAGTATTAGAGGTTGGATACAAAAGCACAAAGTCTTCCCATGGGTTTCAGATAGGTTTATTGAAACGGCATGTTGGGAAGACTATGAAGATACGATTTGCGATATGTCTCAAGATGCTTTAATAATGGCAGGGAAAACAATACAGAAATATGCTTCCCCCACCGAACTCACCTACATCTGCGAGAACATCTCCTCCGAGGCTCGGGAGAAGTTGGGGCTGGAGGTGCCGGAGAAGGAATTGGAGTATACGATTCCGCAGGGGTTGACAGCGGATGTTCGGGAGCTTCTGCAGGAAAGCATAACGGCTGGAAGATGTCTACGCCCCACAAAAAAATATAGCTCTGGCGGGGAATTTGTTCTTGATTGCTCCAAAGTCTGCCATGCTTGGCTCAAAAGCGGGTGGCATGGGTGTGGAAGCTATGAGAAGAAAACTGAACCTGCTAGGCTCGCCATGTTCCAAGCCATCCTCGACGCTCAACTCCCCCCATTGAAGCATGAAGTGCCGGAGTTGAATGAGAAGGAGAGGGAGCATGTTGAAATGCTTATACCTCTACCGCACAAGGGAGGTTGTTCAAATACAGGGGGATTCCCCGTATGTGAGCATACATGCAGACCAATAATAGAAAAAATATTCAATACAAAACGATGTATCTTCAATACACCCGCTGTGCCAGGCTCCCCCGAACGCGCCCAAATCATCAAAGCTCTCAAAGATGTCTTATTTCAGCAGAAGCCGTTGCTGCCCCCTCACAAGATTGTCCAGTTTGGGCAGAGGGAATTTGACGGGTGGACGTGGTGGTTGAGGCAAGCAGAAGGCGGGCATTGTTGCCCACATACTCGCAAGAGTAGCACAGTCCGCGCCGAGTGCATGAAGCAGTGTATAGTGGCCTTCCCGAGAATTGAAGGGAAGGTGGGCACGTTCGATTACCGGAAAGACTGCCCTTGTAACCGCTACTCCCCCGAAATCACCCGCACCGTCATCGAACAGTGTGTTGCTCTTGGGCCGAAGTTTGAGAAGTATAATATTTGGTTCACGTACCATGCCAGTGTAGCCTCAGATTACTGGGGCCGGAAATGCACTGTCATTGGAGAGAGCAGCACAAGTCTCCGCTTAAGGGATAGTCTTAGCGATAAAGTATTCTCCACAGAAAAAGACCCTCGCCGATACACCCTAACCCCACCACCCCCGAAGAAGGAAGAATTCAAGCCTTATGTGGCGGTGAGGACAATACAACACATAAGTCACAGCAGCATCAAGAAAGGCTTCGCCGTCGCAATTCTTGGAGTTTCAGATAATGGCCTTGAAATAGATTCTGACGACTGTGGGCATCAGCCCAAAAACCTCCTCCCCCTCACCAACTCCGAAGAAGCCTACAAGATGCTTCGGGAACAGCTGGGGAAGGATGATATCGTGAAGAAGATTAAGGTGGTGCTTGAACGAGGCCTCGACGAATGGAAACATCACAAGGAAAACGAATTGGCTCGTGGATATTACCAGGCTTACGAACATGTATGGGCCATCCTCACCCAACTCGAAAGTGAATCCAAATGACCTACTTATCCTGTCAAGATTGTAATCATTTCTCACACGATCCAGGATACCATAGGGATTCTAATGGAGATGGATGCCCGCCATCTGTAGAATGTATAAACAATACAGAACCCACAGAAGAACTTTCTCGGTTTTGGGAGGGTGGTTGGCCGGAGAATGAAGAAACAGGAGAACAGGAAACCTGTCCGGGCTTTGAGTCAACAGAGGTAGAATTTGAAGCGGTTTGATGGAGGAGAAAGAACATGGCAGTATCACAAAGAGCATGGGAAGTTTTGAAAGTAGAGAAAAGGGCACTAGAGGAGGCTAATACAAGACGGAA
>SDBT01002108.1_pt1 | contig 35549 bp, 31 predicted proteins | sample 2277101 | NCBI WGS metagenome assembly SDBT01 (sample SAMN10404973, study PRJNA504765) | marine sediment metagenome | isolation source: marine sediment core GS10_PC15, 103 cmbsf | place: Arctic Ocean: Southern Knipovich Ridge | collected 2010 | reverse complement strand
ATCCAACACAATCGAAACAACTCTATGGGATCCAGCATGAACATTCCTCCCTTAAAATCAATACTTCTCGGCCTCCTCCTAGTACCAGCACTGGTAGGCGCCATGGAGAAACCCCCCTCGGCAACACTAATGCAACCTTTGAATGCTGACCAGCGTCCAACACGCAGCATCGATTGGCCATGGAAATGTCGAATATTCTTTGATCATGATCAAGATACGGTGGTCGGGAGAGCCCGAGAGTTGCAAGACTATTTTCCTCAACTCAATGGCAGCCGAGTAGCGCAACTAACCTGTGGCCATCTTCTGACGAGTATAATGCTGCTCCTAGGCGCCGGGAAGCTCTTGGCTACCATGGCGAGGACCAGCTAAAGCCCCCCTCTCAGGGCGTCGACCCGCTTGGCAAACCCCTCATTTCCTGCTACAATAGAGACATATGGAAAGTTAGAGTTTATTCATACGGAGGTTATTCATGAATACATCAATCATATCAAAACTGGCCACGTTTGCCTTCACGACACTTCTGGCCACAAATCTATGCGGCATGGAGAGTATCGCAGGAAAGCATAGGCGCGACGAGGAACAAACGGAACAAGGAGAATCTCGCAAAAAAAACCGTACTGCACCAACAGTCGCGGTCGCGGATTTCGCCATGCAAACGGATGAAACCCCACAAGATCACGCTTTTAAACGAACAATGTTTAAACATTTACTGGAACAGCCCGACTCAAATGGGCAACCCCCTCTGCATCAAGCTGTTATTCGTAAAGATGCAAGAGGAATAAAAGATCTTCTAGAAGCAGGCGCAGACATCAATGCTACTAACTTAGACAAGGAAAGCGCTTTAGCCCTAGCCGTTGTAAGAAAAATTCCCGCGATAGCAATATTGCTCGCATCACAGCCTGGTATTCATCTAAATACACCCCCCTGTGATCATTACACAGAGGATGGGAATCCCCTCCATTATGCAATGAAAAGAGGGAGCGTTGAAGTGGTAAAAACACTTTTGAATGCTGGAGCTTCTGTTCGCGGCACACCATCTCCCCTTCATTACTGGAGCTCAAAGCGTAAAAGAAGCTCTACTATTGGAGAACTATTACTAAGGAGTGGAGTCCGAGTGAATCAAGAAAATGATATTGGTTTCACGGCACTAGATATCGAATTGTCCTTAGAAAAACCAGATTCTTTTCAAGCCGCAAAACTTTTATTGAAATATGGTGCTAATATTTTCCGACGAAGCACCAAAACCGGGTTATCTGCATTTGATAGGGTGGCAGGCTCTACTTCAGATATAGCCACATACATACAAAAGGAATGGCAACAAGGATTGTTCACTATTGCAGCCATTTTAAGATGCAAAATGGGACTACCAAAACCTCTCGTGGAACTTATTATGCGCAAGGATATCCTCGAGAACACACCACCGAACCTCTTTAACGCAATTCAATACGGCTCCGCTGAAGCCATTGACCGATTACTCCACAACCAATTCATGAAAATTAATGATCCATTGAGAGGCGGCATGAGCCCTCTACATATTGCTATCACCAGCCAAACCCGCCAAAGGACTGAAGGACACCCGGACATTAGTGCTACTACACTTCTGCTTGAGCGTGGTGCAAATGTTGATGCTAAAACCGATCTTGGCAATACCCCTCTGCATCTTGCTGTCGCTAGTCTTACGATTGAGCTTGCCGCCAGGCAGGGATGTGTTAGTGATGCTACACTTCTGCTTGATCATGGGGCAGATGTTAATGCTCAAGATAAAAGAGACATAACCCCTCTACATATTGCTGCTGTCGAAGGCTACGGTCATACTGTTGCGCTCCTGCTTAGTCATAGGGCAGATGTTACTGCTCAAGATAAAAGTGGCAGGACCCCTCTATATGGGGCTGCTGAAAACGGACTTGTTCCCATTGCTACACTCTTTCTTGATCGCGGCGCAAATGTTAACGCTCAAGATAAAGAAGGCCTGACCCCTCTGCATTATACTGCTTACCACGGCCATGGTTCCACTGCTACACTCTTTCTTGATCGCGGCGCAAATGTTAATGCTCGAAGTCATCACGATGGTGTGACCCCTTTGCATTGTGCTTGCTTTAAAAAACACCTTCGTCTCATAGAGTTCTTACAAGCAAGAAGAGGAGATATGACTATAAAAGATAAGAACGGTAAAACTCCGCAAGATTATCTTGATGCTGAAAACAATTCATAGGAGGTTATTCATGAATACATCAATCATATCAAAACTGGCCACGCTTGCCTTCACGATACTTCTGGCCACCAATCTGTGCGGCATGGAGGCAGATGAAGCAGGAAAACGGAAACGCGACGGCGAACAGGAAGACCCACGTAAAAAAAGTCCTGTGCTCGTGGATTTCGCCATGCAAACGGACGAGACCCAGGAGCAGCGAGATCAAAAAGACAGAGTGCTTAAATATTTACTAGAAAAAAGCGATCATGTTGTGGGAACCACATTACATAAGGCAATCGTTGACCAACAATTTGCTCGAGCAAATGATCTTTTGTACGCCATCACAAGCCTAAACGTAAATAACATAAATGACGTAAATGATAGAAATGAAAGCCCTTTATGCGTAGCCGCTAGAAAGCCTGATTCTAGATTTATAAGCCTACTAGTATCGCAACCCGGCATTCATCTGAATGAACCAGAAAAAGATTATTATACCGCTAAATCCCCTCTCGCTTTAGCAGCTCACATGGGGTACGAAAAGTCCGTTAAGATCCTTTTGGATGCCGGGGCTTCTACTCGCGGTAGAGATAAATCAAATCCGCTTTTTGATTGGTGCTTAAAAAAGAGTCCAATAAAAATGGCAATAGCCAAACATTTCCTCGAAAAGGGAATAGACGTAAATGGAGAAAATAGTGCAGGCCAGACACCACTAGAAATTGCATCAACCAGTGAATCTCACCTCAACGCCATGAAATTCCTCTTGCAAAATGGTGCTAATATTTTTCACCGAAACTCAATAACTGGTTTATCATTAGTGGATACAATGGAAGCCTCTGATCTTCCAAGTACGACAAAAACATATATACAAAACGAGTGGCGTGCAAGATTACTCAACGCTTTAGCAACTTTTCGTGTAGTCGCCGATCTGTCACCGGAAATAATTGAGCCCATAATCGCACAGATACTTGAAATTACACCCAACACGCTCATAAAGATAATACGATACGGCAGTTCTAAAACTGCTAAAAGATACCTCGAAAAAGGATTTCTGCAAATTGAAACACCTTTAAACTTAAACGCAACCCCTCTGCATATTGCTGCTTATTTAGGAAAGATTGACACTACCCAACTCTTTCTTGATTACAAAGCAAATACTGAAGCTAAAGACGTTAATGGCTATACCCCTCTGCATTCTTCTATTTATTCCAACCAAATTGAGACTGCAAAACTCCTTCTTGAGCACGATGCAAATATTGAAGCTAAAGCAGATCTTGGCCAGACCCCTCTGCATCGTGCTGCTCGTTCCGGCCATATTTTGACTACCCAACTCCTTCTTGATTACAAAGCAAATCTTGAAGCTAAAACCGATAATGGCCATACCCCTCTGCATTATGCTGCTAATTCCGGCCATATTGAGGCTGCTACACTCCTTCTTGAACGCGGCGCAAATGTTAATGCTCGAAGTCTCGGTGGTGAAACTCCTTTACATTTGGCTTGCTTAAAAAAACACCTTTCTCTCATAGAGTTCTTACAAGCAAGAGGAGGAGATATGACTATAAAAGATAATAACGGTAAAACTCCGCAAGATTTTCTTGATGCATAAAATAAACAGGCAATCCTATCTACAACAGCTTCCACATACCAGAGAAATCCTGTTCAATGATCCCTGCGATTTGTAAATCGAAAAGATGTGTTTGCAGTTCTGGCAACGAAAGCTTGAGCTGATTTGCAAGCTCATCAATCGATTGGGGCCGCGCACAAGATTGAACAATACGCTCCTGCATAGGATCATCTAACTTCATAGCTCCTCTTAACCCTTCTTTTTTAACTCCTGCAGCCTTCCTATCGCTTGGCTCGAATTCTATGCCTATCTCCTGCAGCACATCCCCCGGGCCCGTAATCAGCTTGGCCCCTTCTTGCACCAACGCATGACAACCATCACTGAGCTCATTATCGATCGGTCCAGGGATCGCAAATACATCCCGCCCTTGCTCGAGCGCAAACTGCGCGGTTATACGTGCACCACTTTTTCGTGCAGCCTGTACCACAATCACCCCCAAACTTAGTCCCGCAATAATTCGGTTGCGCGCAGGAAAATTTCCCGGATAAGGCTCAGTTCGCAGAGGAAATGCGCTCAACACTGCGCCCCCCTGCTCCACAATACGACCAAATAATCTTCTATTTTCACGAGGATACGGGCACAATAAGCCAGAACCAAGTACCGCAATGGTGGCGCCTCCCGCATCAAGCGTTGCTCGATGGGCCATGCTATCCGCTCCCAATGCCCCACCACTCACAATCGTAACATTATACTGCACCAATGATGGCACGATCAGATCAATCGCATGCGCACCATACTGATCCGCTTTGCGCGCACCCACAATGGCAATTATTTTGATATCATCACTCGGTAACGTTCCCTGCCAATAAAGCACCGACGGGGGCAAATGAATATGTTTGAGCAGTTCTGGGTAGTCTGAATCAAGAATGGTAGTCCAGCTGATCTGATGTTTTTCCAGAAGCGATTGCTCTTGTACAAGCCAATCATTGTTCTGCAAGCCAGAAACTATTTTCTCCGCCGTAGCCTCTTGAATGAAAAACTGTATCCAATCAGAAAGAGAAAACTTATACAGATCATTCCAGGGTAGCTTTTTTGGCTTTTGCGCAATGATTTTCTGTATGATTCCCGGACCAACGCCATCAATAAGTGATAGGTGCAAGAGTATGTTTTTGTGTGTATTCATTGGTGTTGGTTTAGTATTTAAAATCCTTCAAACGGATCATCATCCTGTGGCGTAACCTCACTTAAAAAATCAATCTGCTTGGTGGGCGGGGTTTCATTTTTCTTTTCGTTCGCAGGAGCACCTTTTTTAACGTCCTCTGCTACGGATACAAGCTCAGGCTCCCGCACCACCTTGGGTGAGGATTCCTCTGGAACAGCCTCCGGCTTTGCATCAGCAGGCTCTTCAGAAGCAACGTCCACTTTGGTTGCGGGAGAAACGGAAAAACCTTCTCCCTCAGAACCAGCACCATCCGTTTTTACTGCTACATCTGATTTAGTTCCGCCGCCCGTTGGTGGTTCCACAGAATCATCTTCTTCACGAAACGCAAAGAGCGATGATAATGTTTGCCCTTTATCAAGACGCACTAAACGAACCCCTTTTGCCTGACGCCCCATTGTGCGCACTTCAGATAACGGGAGACGAATAATTTTTCCAGCCTCATCAATGAGCAACAAATTAGAATCTGGATACACCGTGGCAAGCCCGATCACTTTACCATTACGCTTATCGGTTGGAATCGTACGAATTCCCACACCACCACGATGAGCCACACGGAAATTTTCAACGCGTACTTTCTTGCCATACCCCTTTTTGGTAGCAAAAATAATATCGCCCGATTCGCCATGGACAACTTCCATACCAACCACATAGTCGCCCTGACGCAAACGAATACCGATCACTCCAGCCGCTTGACGCCCCATAGAACGCACTTCGCTCTCTCTAAAGCGAATACCCTGGCCATTTGCCGTGGCAATCACAATAGTATCCTCACCCAAACTCAAGGAGCAGAACACCAGCTCATCACCCTCACGCAACGTAGTGCAGCGAATACCGGTTGAACGAATTTTTGCAAAATCAGACGCTTTCGTTCGTTTGATAATGCCATCTTTTGTGAGCATTACTAAGAACTTACCTTCAAGATCCCGAGCCGTGAGCAGTTTCACTACCTGCTCACCTTCTTGCAATGGCAACAGATTAATAACCGCACGGCCACGAGCAAGGCGTGAGGCCTCTGGAATTTCAAATACTTGCAAGCTATAAATACGCCCCAAATTGGTGAAGAAGAGAAGGGTGTCATGATTCTTCGTTACAAAAAGATCCTGCATCACATCTTCTGATCCTTCAAGCGATGCCATCCCCATCTTGCCTTTACCGCCACGATGCTGTACGCCATACGTTGAAAGGAGTACGCGTTTCATATACCCCTTAATCGTCAGCGTAACCACCACCTCTTCATCGGGAATTAGATCAGCTTCAGTAAGAATATCGATCGCTCCCTCAATGCGTGATCGACGTTCATCACCATACAGCCGTTTCATTTCGTGCAACTCTTTCGTGACCTCTTCTATCAAAATCTCCTCATTTTCAATAATCGATAAGAGGTACGTAATATGCGTTTTGATCTCTTCCATCTCATTGCGAATTTTTTGTTGCTCCATGCCAGTTAAACGTTGCAAGCGCATTTCAAGAATTGCCTTGCATTGCTCTGGGCTTAACGCAAAACGAGCATGCAACTTCTCCGCTGCCTCATCGCCGGAGGTGGATGATTTAATAAGCGAAACCGTCTCATCAATGTTATCGAGGGCAATAACAAAACCGTCCAAAAGATGCTTACGCGCTCTCGCCTTTTTTAAATCATATACACTGCGGCGATACACCACCTGTTTGCGATGATACACAAACTCCTGGAGCATATGACGCAACGTAAAAATTATTGGGCGATTATCAAGCAATGCCAGCATCAGGAAGGAGACCGAATTTTGTAATGGCGTATGCTTATAAAGCTGATTGAGAATAACTTGCGGTATTTCACCCCGCTTCAGTTCAATCACCAAGCGCATACCCCGCCTATTTGTTTCATCTTTAATGTTGCTGATACCATCAATAACTTTATTTTTCACCAAGTCAGCAATTTTAATTGCCAACTCAGCTTTATTCACCTGATACGGCAACTCTTTAATAATGAGCGTAGAACCCTTCTTCGTTTCCTCAATATCCACCACGCCACGAAGGATCACGCTACCGCGCCCCGTTTTATATGCTTTAACTGCACCGGCACGCCCACAAATAATACCACCCGTTGGAAAATCGGGGGCAGGAACCAATTCAAACAACACTTCATCAGCAATGTCTGGATCCTGAAGCAACGCTAAACATGCGTCAACGACTTCATTCAAGTTGTGAGGCGGAATAGAAGTTGCCATACCCACGGCAATACCAGTAGTACCGTTTATTAATAAGTTGGGGATCTTGCTTGGCAAAATGACGGGCTCAACCGTAGACTCATCAAAGTTTGATACAAATACCACTGTTTCTTTATCCAAATCAGCAAGCAGCTCTTGTGCAATTTTCTGCATACGGACTTCGGTATAACGCATAGCAGCAGCATTATCACCATCAACAGAACCCCAGTTACCCTGGCCATCTAAAAGGGGATATCGCTTGGAAAACGGCTGCACAAGCCCCACCATCGATTGATACACCGCTTGATCACCATGGGGGTGATATTTACCAAGAACTTCACCAACAACACGTACTGATTTGTGATAGGAACGATTATGGAAAAACCCGAGCTGATGCATCGTGTATAAAACACGTCGATGCACCGGTTTGAGGCCATCGCGCACATCAGGAATCGCACGACTAACCACCACAGACATCGCATAATCAAGGAACGATTCTTTAAGTTCATCCTCAATTAAGACCGGCTTCACACCTAATTTATTTTCTTCGGTTTTGGTTATGGGCTCCATAAGATAAGTCCCTCTTTCAAAAGTTCAAAGGTAACGATTCTAGTCATTGAATTGCACCTGTATAGAGTACCCTGAATAGCAAAATAAGACAAGAATTGCCCCCTCATTTGGCCCCAACGCAGCTACATAGACAAAGAAGCACAAAACAGCTACAATAATAGAAATTAAACACGGTGATTCCGAACTATAAAAACCCCTACATACCAGCCGAAAACTATGAACCCGAAAAAAATCGATCTGAAACAGTATACGCCAGACGTAATCAGAAACTTTTCCATTATCGCCCATATCGATCATGGAAAATCTACCCTTTCTGATCGCCTTTTAGAATACACCGGCACCCTTTCTGATCGCACAAAACGTGCACAGTTCATGGATAAACTACAGGTGGAACGGGAACGGGGCATCACCGTAAAGGCACAAACAGCCTCCATGTTTTTTGAGCATGAAGGTAAAAAATATCTCCTTAATTTAATCGACACCCCCGGCCATGTTGATTTCAGCTATGAAGTATCGCGTTCGCTGTATGCATGCCAAGGAGCTCTTCTTTTAGTGGATGCCGCCCAAGGAGTACAAGCTCAAACGATGGCAAACTTCTATTTAGCATTCGATCAAGACCTCACAATCATTCCGATCATTAATAAAATTGATCTTCCCACGGCAGACGTAGCTCGTGTGACCCGAGAATTAAGCTCACTTTTCGATTTTAAACCGGATGAAATCGTAGCAGCTTCAGCAAAAACAGGCGTTGGCACCAAAGATATTCTGGACGCTATTGTCACCCGCATTCCCGCTCCTTTTGGGACTGATGAGGCACCACTCAAAGCCCTCTTATTTGATTCATGGTTTGATGAATATCGTGGCGTGATCTGTTTGATGGCACTCCAAGATGGGGTGATTAAAAAAGGAGATTTGATCAGTTTGGCTCAAGCGGGCACCTCATACGAAGTGTTGGAACTTGGCCTCATGTACCCAGAACCAACACCAATGAAAGCACTGTATGCAGGGCAAGTCGGCTACATCATCACCGGCATGAAAAGCGTCAAGGAAGCGCGCGTTGGTGATACGATTTATCACAAGAAAACACATGTCAAACCGTTCCCTGGATTTAAACCAGCAAAGCCAATGGTGTTTGCTGGCCTCTATCCGGTTGAAAATGAAAGCTTTGAGGCGTTTCAAGAAGCCATTGAAAAGCTCACACTCAACGATGCGAGTGTTTCGTTTGAAAAAACAACCTCAACAGCTCTTGGACTCGGTTTTCGATGCGGATTCCTTGGGTTACTTCATATGGATGTATTTCGCCAACGACTTGAGCAAGAGTATAATCTAATGGTTATCGCCACTGCGCCAAGTGTACTTTATAAAATAAAACTGAAACACAAAGATGATCTCATTGATATTGAGAGTCCATCAGATTTTCCTGACCCAGGACAAATTGAACAGGTGCTTGAGCCAATTATTGATGGTACAATTATCACCCCCACTAAATATTTGGGCAACATGCTTAAACTGTGCGAAGAAAAACGGGGAGAACAACAGAACATGAGCTATCTTGATGAAACAAGGGTCATTTTAAAATACCGTCTTCCGCTCAACGAAGTAGCTACCGATTTTTATGATCAACTCAAATCATTAAGCTCTGGTTACGCAAGCTTCGATTATGATGAAGCAGGCTATGAACCGGCACCACTCGTGAAAATGGATATACTATTGAATGGCAAATCGGTTGATGCGCTCTCCACGATTGTGCACAAAGATAAGGCATACAATATAGGACGCATACTCGCCGAGCGTCTGAAAAAAACAATTCCGCGACAACTTTTCGAAGTGGTTATTCAAGCCGCCATCGGTGCAAAAATCATTGCACGTGAACGAGTAGCACCACTGCGTAAGGATGTGACTGCAAAATGTTATGGCGGTGATATTACGCGTAAACGCAAGCTCCTTGAAAAACAAAAAGAGGGGAAGAAGAAGATGAAACAGGTAGGAAATATTGAGGTACCTCAAGAAGCATTCTTAAGCATTTTAAAGAAATCGTAACTCGCATGGAAGCACTATGTTTGAATATCTAAAAAGAAATCGTTGGTCCCCCTACGTGGCAGGGATCTGTATCGCACTGCTGTATCTGCTCTCGTTTTTTTTCTTAGGAAAAATGTTGGGCTCCACAAAAACATTTGTTCGACTGGCAGCAGCACTGTGGTACTTCATTAACCCCCAGCATCTACAAAGTAATGCCTATTACATGGGCTACTTGCAAAACAGCTACTGGATCAACTGGCAATTTGCACTCGTTATTGGCATATTTATCGGTTCATATATCGCCAGCAAACTATATGCAAACATTAAAATTGTGGATGTACCATCCATCTGGAAAAACAGTTTTGGACCAAATAAGAAAGTCCGCTACCTCGGTGCATTTTTAGGGGGGGTGATTATTCTCTTTGGAGCTCGACTTGCTGGAGGCTGCACATCAGGGCATGCCCTTGCAGGCGGGATGCAACTAGCAGTATCAGGATGGATTTTTATGATCTGCCTATTTGCCGCCGGCATTCCAACTGCTTATATCATGTATAACCGTAAGGGAAAATAAGATGGAAACTTTACTATTTGCGCCTTTTAAAACTATTTTGAGCGGACTCTTTGTTGGCATAGCTTTCGGCTTTTTTCTGCGTAAATCCTATGTTACTCGCTTTGACACCATTGTTAATCAGATGCTTTTGAAAGATTTTACGGTCATGAAAGTTATGCTCACTGCCATCGCATTTGGCAGCATGGGTATTTATACCATTATTTCCTTCTTACCTAGTCATCAGCTCATTATCAGCCCAACACCACTTTTTGCCTCCGCTCTCGGTGGCGGTATTTTTGGTATTGGTATGGCAATTATGGGTTATTGTCCTGGAACAGGAATCGGAGCTCTTGCTGATGGAGCACGTGATATGTGGTTTGGCGTTTTGGGCATGATAGCTGGTGCCGCTCTTTACGCAGAGCTATTCCCTTGGATAACCACACATATTAAATCATCTTCAGATAATACAACGATTACCGTTCCCTCTCTCTTGGGTAGTTCATCATGGCTTATTATCGGGTTCGCCTTTTTAATGCTTATTCTACTTGCCGTTTTAGATCGCAGGGGAAACAAATAGAAGGCCTTGAGCCATCATCATTTTATGGTAGGGTGGAGAGAATATCACCTACCGTTTTTTAAGGAGTTCGATTTTTATGGAAGAACCGTCTAAAGAGAAAAATGAACGTTCAATTGAGGTGTTCTCAGGACACATTTATATATTTCACGCATTTGATGTGGGTGACGATATCAACTTAGAAAAAGTTGCCCAAATGCGAGCCATCAATACCATTCCTCTTTCTCTGCCTAAATATTTCAAAAATTATCATGCCCCACTTGCTATTGAACTACCGCACCCGAATGAAAGCGCCCGCTGCGTTAGTTGTAAAATCCATAATTTCGGTGCCATATCGTTAACGTACAAAATTCCGTTCACCGATTCATTTGCTAATCTGCGTGAACAGTTTTACGAAATCAATAATCAATACCAAGAGCAGAGTGTTGCGGACGTCAAGCTAGTCTTTAAGAAAATCGAAACGTTTATTACGCAGCCAAAATTCTTCCAAATGCGCTCTTCTTACAACATCATCCAGGTACATCCAGAACCTAAAAGAATAGCTCTCGCCCAATTACAGAAAAAGTTTGGCGCTCTGATTACTTCCACCATGCGCTTGGAAACAGAAACGCTCTCTGAATACCAAAAAAACGAAATGCTCGGTTCTGCCATCGGCTACTATCGAGGAAATATGGTTATCGTGGATACCGATACCACATTCATTTACGATGATGAGTATCAGGACATTCTTGAGTTTGTAGAGTTTGCCAACTTGCAACAACTAGAACTTCATTACTTCGATCGCCTTTTAGATCAAAAACTCAATGCTATCTATGAAAGTGGCGGATCACAACGGGTCCCACTGTTTGCCTACTTTCCGTTCGTTGATACCAAAAGCAACGACCCTGTCGCTATTCTTGGCAAACTGAAGGTGGACATTTCTGTTATTACCGAGCGATTAGAAGGAAGTATTAAAGTGGCCGGCGATCCCTATTACACAGAAATCCATGATCAACTTAATCAAAAACTCGATCTGAAAAGCTGGCAACAATCGATTGAACGAAAACTGGATATCGTCAAAGATGTACTTCTCGTGTATCAGCACAAAACAGACGTGATACGAGAAAACGTCCTTGAAGTTTTGATTGTGATCTTGATTTTTATTGAGCTGGTGATTGGTATTCTACACTACATTAAAGCGTAGTATTACTTGGCCACGCTCACCTTTGCCTATTTTCCGTTCGCCCTGAGCGTGTCGAAGGGTCACGAACCTATATCCCATTTATTTTTTAAGATTAGATAAAGCAATAATTTTATTCCAATCACCTGCGATCAATGCTTCTTTTTTTTTACGTGACCAACCCTTAATTTGGCGTTCGGCAACAAGAGCCTCTGCTCGAGTCTCAAATTCCTGGAGAAACACAAGCTTTACCGGCAGTCGTTTGGTGGTATAGCATTTCACTATGCGTTGCTGATGCATGCCCATTCTCGCATCAATATTATCTGTATGACCGACGTAGTATGAGCCATCACTACAATGCAACATATACGCATAAAATGGTTGCATGTTCATCCTATGTTAATTGCATGATTATATCACTCGATCCTTCGACAAGCTCAGGACGAACGGGGAGGGGATTAAAGCGTAGTATTACTTGGCCACGCTCACCTTAGCAGGGCGAAGCACCCGATTATTGAGCATATATCCCTTCTCCATCACCGTAACAATGGCACCGGATTCATGCTCATCAGAATCCACCTGCATGAGTGCATCATGATGGGAAGGATCAAAAACCTCGCAAGGAACTTCCTTAATACCAACTGATGTAAGAAACTCTCCAAACGAACCATAGATCATCGCAATCCCCTCCACCCATGATTTCAGTTCCTCAGGGGACTGTTGTTCCTTATGCTCCATAGCACGATTAAAGTTATCGACAATACTCAAGAGCTTAAGAAGAAGATCTGCTTGCGCCATTTCACGCCACATCTGCTGTTCTTTTGTGATACGTCGCTTAAAATTTTCAAGATCAGCACTCAAGCGCATATACTTTTCCTGCCACTCTTTAATCGTTGCATTGCAGGCATCCAACTCTTTGGACACAACCTCCTTATCAGCAGAACCTTTATCAGCTGAGATCCCCTTGAGCCGCGCCTCCCTACTTCGCTCTTCGAACTTCGAAGGACAAGCTTTCGTTTTTGTATCATTCATGTTTTTTGATGTTCCCATAATCGCCATACACCCTATTTCAATGTGGTTACGCTTATCTATGTGTTCTCTCAGTATAACAAACCCTTCAGGCTCGGCAAGATCACCTCTTTCCGCTTGATCCCCTTTCATTTTTGGGCTATTTCTTTTATAACTAGAAATCAAACCTGACGCTGATTGGCAAAAAAGGATCTTGTATGAATCGATGTATTCGCTTCCTGTGTGGCATAGTTCTTGTTACCGCCACCACACTCTACACCTACGATAACGCTCACTTCTATCGCGCCACCAACCTGTTTTTTGAGCCTCGTATCGACCGCAACTACCTCACCACCTTCGATGCTTTCTTTCAAATAGGCGCCACGTCTGAATCATGGAATAAAAATCATCACAAAGTCCCTCTTTTTGATCTTTATGGCACAAATAATATGCACGAACTTGGCGTGGGAGTACCCGGTAAGGATTTAAGTAATCCGCTCGATATGATCCTCACGCAGCTATCACTCACCCCTTCACGATGCTCCACATCCACTGATTCTTGCAAATGTATATCTGAATTTGCCACCTACTCCATTGATGCAGAGTTCAGCACGATAGAGGGAGTCCTCTCAATAATACAAAACTGGAAGAAGGGTTTCTTTTTCCAACTACATATGCCATTCCGGCGATTAAAAGTCAGCAACATTAAATTCTGCGATATTTCCCCAACTGATAATCTTTGCCCAAACATCAACACTCCCATTTGGCAAACGTTTAAAGAGAACTTTGATGCAATCTTAACCCGCTATCATTTAAGCCGTGACTGCTATACCGACACGACCATTGGTGATTTCACCGCCCTTATTGGCTGGACCCACTCATTTCAACAAACAGAACTGCTTGATTATGTAGATACCACCATGAAAGTGGGCATCTTGATTCCATCGGGAGATGAAAAAAATGAAGACCAAATCTTTTCAGTTGCTTCCGGATACAATAAACATATTGGTGCAAATATTCAGGCCGATTTTTCATTCGGAGCCTTCGATTGGTTTACGCTCGGCGCTCATTTTGATGTGACCATTTTTGCCGATAAAACACGCTGCATCCGTATGAAAACAGGGCCAGAACAAAGCGGCATCATTAAACTTGCCAAGGCCGAAGCTAAGGAAGAAGAAGGAACCTTATGGCACGCCGGCACCTACCTGAAGGCAGATCATGTGCTACGAGGACTATCACTCCTTTTTGGCTATAGCTATGCAAGTAAAAATCGTAACTATCTCACCCCATGCGATACTGATAAATATCCTCCCTCCACCGTAAACACCGATGAAATGCTTTTTGAATGGAAAATGCATACCATACATCTCTGGCTTGAATATGATTTTGCGAAAGAAAACTCAATGTTTGGGCCACGCATCAGCTTCTTCTATAATCGCCCAGTTGGCGGCAAACGGGTATTTACCACCGATATGTTTGGCGGCAACTTTGGCCTTGATATCGCGTGGGATTTATAACATACCAAGTAAAAAAGGACGAGGTAATGAAATACACCGCTCTATGCTCCCTTGCACTGATTGGCTGCGCAGCTTCTTTAGAAAGCGCTATTATTGTACAAGTTATGCAAGAAAACTCCCCTCCTTCACCTAATGGATTCAAAACAGATATCACCACCACCTGTTACGATAAAAAAATAGGAACGTTTTTCGTGGGTCTTGAATCGGGAACCGACGCGTACACCATCTCAAAAGCAAACCGGCCCACGTTCACGACCACCCCAAAATTTTCGAGCGTCCTTGCTGAAGAAAGCAACCTGACAGAATCTACAATCGAATTTCTCGTTTGCGCACCCCAAACAAACACTCGTACCGCACTCGTTGCCGTCCCACAGGGAGATAGTACACAAACCACCAACACGGTAACCGCACTCCTGAGTAATGGGGTAGCAGAAATAACCTCAGCCGCATTAAATGATGCCAGCGGTACTGCTGCTTCAGCCGGCATTGTACAAGTGGAAGCAAATAGTAACTCAATCTTTGCATTCTTAAAACCGGAAAGCGATGAGTTCGGCGATGATAATACCGGCATCGCTCTCGTTGGCCTGGGCGCAACTGATACCACCATCACGCTTGATGAAAAAGATGCCAACACCGGAATAGATGGAAATAAAGCGGTGGAGCTCCAAAAAGGATCCACCGAGTTAAAAGGAACAAGCGGCGGCCTAGACGTTATCATCACCGGTACACAAGCTGCACTCTATTGGGATGATACGCTTGCGCGCCTTTTTATTGGTCTACAAGTTCAAAGCAATGGTACTGCAACCGATATTGCCAAATCAGTGGTAGCCGGACGCCTTGCCAGTGGCGCACTTACCCTTCAAGAAATCACACCCGATTCTGCTATATCAGGAGGAGGTGTTGATGAAATTGTGGTGGCACTCGGCAGCCTTATCGAGCTAACGCCACGGCATCTACGCGTATTGCATGCAAGCACCGGCCCTGATTACTTAATTGTTGATTGCACAAGCACGGGAACTGACACGTGTAGGCGTGTCTTTGCGCTTCCACTAGTCAATGATATTACTGATTCAACTGCGGCAACCAACGGCACACTCGCAGACAAAAATTCCGCATTAGATACCAATAAAAAGTTCACCACCACCGCATCTGCTCCTGGTGATCTAGCAGTGAATAATGCAATCACTGATCCAGAAACGGTTGTTGGCGCAGGTAATTTACCAATTACCGCAACGGATGTTCTTTCTGATATTGTCGTATTCGGCGATGGAGTGTACGTCTCGATTAATAAGGCACCAGACAATGATAATGATACCGGCATCTGGAGTTCACAAGCACAGTTTGATGATACGGGAAAAATTCTGCGATGGACCCCATGGACAAAACGAACCACACCCCTCAACTCATTCCCCGGCGTTGCCCTTACTGGCGGATCCACCCATAATGGCGCCGTAAAGTTTTTTGAAATTGATGGCGTCACGGGCAACGTGTGGATCGTAGAGGGAACCACCGATCAAACCGTTGGCGTTACCACCTGGAGCACCGGTACCACCTCCACTGATCTGATTAGCAAACTCACCGCGTCTCTTTCATCTGGATCCTATTCATCTCTCGATCTTGATCAAGCAACGCGTGGATTTTTATCAACCACCGCACATCGATACGCACTATTTGGCGGCGTTAATCGAGTGCTATTTACTCGCATAAGTGAGGCAACTGATATCACCAGCCTCTCAAGCCCTCAAACAGTTATCACCGATTTCTCATCTGATCAAAATTTTTTACTCACCAGCTTGCCTGATGGTGCCGGGTGTTGCACCGTACTTGAATATAGCAGGACAAGTACCACCGCCGATAATGATGTCTCACGTACCGATTTGGGCTACTTCTTTGCAGGAACCGATAATGGGTTGTATGTGTTTGCGGATAGTACTACCAGTGCAGGATTTAACGCCAACGATATGAGTACACTCAATCTCGCACCATTTGATAGCGGATCCTGGCACAAAGTTACCACCTTGAGTGGGCCTATTGTGGATATCAAAACATCGGGCGCCGGCGGAACGTTGTACGTCATCATGTCTGATTCTACGACCACTGCACCATTACAAAGCACCCTCTACAGTGTGCCTTTTGCCGGCACCGTCGATGCAATGTTTGCAACAACCAATCTGCGAACCTTAGCACAAACACAAGTTGGCGCCTTTAATAAAGTGGTACAGTTTTACGGAGTGCAAATTGTGGCAACGGACGATCCCCGTGCTGCCAATCCAGAAAATAAAGAACAACTCGTGCTTGCAACAAACCAAGGATTGTTCCGGTCTCAAGCAAGCCAAGCCGGTGCCGCGAGTGTGGCAACCGTAACCACCCAAGCAGCAGCAAGCTGGCAATTAGTACAACAAGACACCTCCAAGACTACGGCCACCACCGCCTTTTTTGGCATTGCGGGAGCAAATACCCCCATACGTCATACCACCTGGCCAATAAGCATTAAAGATGAAAGTGGGTTTAAAACATTCGATCGAGGATCAATTAATCAATTTAGTGGGAATGGCAACACGTCCGGAGCAGCATCAGAATTTAATACCTTCTTTATTCCGGAACTGTTTAATGCAAACAGCAGTTCAACACAATTTGCTCCGCTCTTTCCTATCATTAACTTTTTCTCCGATGGCGGTAGACGATTCTTTGTATACAACCGAATAACAGATCCGCCGGATCAGGTGAAACTTGGCACGCTTCCGTTTGAGGTGAGCAACTGGAACATCGTGCAACCTGATATCATCAACCACCCTACCCTTAATGCGATTGATCGTATTTTCTGGATACAACAAATTGGTGCATCAGGATTCTTAATGGTGGGAACCGAAAAAGGAGTTCTTGGATTAGAATAGGGCAACCTTCTTTTGAAGATCATTAATCACCCTTTTTAAGCAATAGGCACGATCTCGTCCCATGGAATTGGCAAGCTTGCCGTATCGTTCGTCAACCACCTCAACAACGCGTGCAAGATACGCTACGTCATCAGGAGATACTGTTTGTTCCTGGGAGCTCACCATTAAATCAAGACAAAATTGTGCAAAAACCAAACGCCCGATCGCCGCATCGATAATGATGGAACGATCGATTTGCGACGTAGCAGGATGTGCAATCAAATCATCAAACGCACCCCACACCTGCGCGCAACTTTCTGTTGCCTTGGCGTACCACGTCTTGGGAAAAAGAGAATCAAACGAATAATGGTCTGATTCGGCAAAAATCGAATTGGCAGCAAGACCAGCAAATAGTGTTATTAAAAAAAACGCAGCAGATTTTTTAGATGTGTGATACCCCTTCATCCACCCTCTCCTTCATACCTGTATATGTATTGAAATTCCTACTTCTTCTACCCTTATTTTCCTAAAATAAGGAGCGGAAAGTCAATAGTTTAGGGGTGTTTTGAGGGGTTGCCCCTGTGAATCGCGGATATGAAAAAGCGGGAGATCACTCCCGCTCTATCTTTCAATAATCAAACCTCAAACTAAAAAGGCAACTCATCCTCGAAAGGTGGCTCATCCTTGAATTTGATCTCACCAGTTCCGGATTCCTTTTTTGCGGCCGCCGCCTTTGCAGCATTTTTCTTCTTAATGCCCTCTATCTGAGAATACAGCTCTTTCTCAAGTTCTGTTTCTGGCCCACTCGCTTTTTGTGCATCACCTTTTGCTGATGAGGCAGAAGCAGTATCACTTACGCCCTCAGAAGCTTCCGATGCTGATGATAAAAAGACCACACGATCAGCCACTATAGAATGTTTGCTTCTCGTTTGCCCCGACTGATCTTCCCAGGTATCAAATTTAAGGCGCCCTTCAACTAAGACAGGGCTTCCTTTTTGCAAATACTGGTTACAGCTTTCTGCTTGCACGCCCCACACATCAATATCAATAAAACAAACTTCCTGTACCATCGTACCGGTTTGTTTATTTTTGAACTGACGATTCGTTGCAAGCCCCAACCGGCACACCGCTTGACCAGAAGCAAGTTGTTTATGATCAGGATCACGAGTTAAATTTCCTACTAATATTACACGGTTGTAACCGGCCATAGTATATCCTTTATGTAAAATAGGTTTATGCAGTTATCATACCTTGAAACGCAAGGAATGGATATTTTTTGTACATTAAATCAATCACTTTCATCTTCTGTTGCGCATTCAAACTCGAAGTACGCAATAAGCCAACTTCTATCAAGAAACTTTCACGATACTGTGCTGGCACCAACCCACTATCAAGTTCCAATTTGTGCGCAAGGTAGGCCAATCGCCCAAAATCACTCGCATCCATCTCTTCGGGAGATGCATCTCCATACACATTCAAAAGGAGTGCTATATCTACTAAGGCAACCCGCACAGGATCACAGGCAAACGCATGACTTTTCTTTCTATACACCTTGTACCCGCTCCAACAAAGCAATGCTAATGGAATAGTCACGGGCGATGATTTAATGAGTGCCCACGTGCGTTTATTTTCGCTTGTCCATTTTTCATTACGCAAACTAAACATATTGTAATAACCAACAATACCATTTGCGAGAAAAGGTTCTTCCCCATTTTCAAACTCTCCATTTGAAAATGACCCAAAAAAGACTCCCAATGACCGCCTGAACGCGGTAAGCCAGTTCCATTTAGTCATGTCTTCATCACATAATACTTTACCAAGCTCACTCCCCTTATTCCCAACATGCGTTAGTCCGGTAAAAATACTATCCCAATAATATAAAGACAGTTTGTGTATAAGGTGAGACGGACTGATTTCCTCAAGCTCTCCTGCTCCAGGATGCGCTTCTTTATATTTGCGCAATAAGTCTCCTTTTTCCCTTTCATAGTCATCGGATGTAATCCTTCTTTCCTTGTACCGCTTACTAAAAATAATTTTTGGTATCTCTAGCTCTATTTCTTGTGTGGTAAAACCCAAAGTTTTACGTTTTTCAGAAGGCATATTTAGAAAGTGAACCAAACATTGCTCATATGGAGGAGCCCCGTCTCTCCTCTCACCTGCCTCCTCTTTCTCCCCGCTCCTAGAAGCTTCATCTAGTCCAGCTATCTCACGAACAGCTGTTTTAGTTCTCTTTAGTGTTCCCGTCGCCATTTTTTTGGTTTCTCCTGGATGTCGAAACTCATACCATCCAGCACCCGTAACCGCAGCCGCTCCTGCCGTCAGCTCAATCCACCGCCGAGCAAAGATGTTGGGCATATAATATTTTTTTAACCACCCCCGCATATGAGTTTTATAGTGGGATACAATATTCGTGGCCTCGTATAAAAGAGGAAAAATTTCTGCATCATCTGCCACCTGCAACGTTTCATCATACGCAAATAACACACGGCATAATTTCTGAATCCAAGCATATTGATCCTGCACCGCCGTTTGTGCATCAAACGTACTAAGGTGGATATTTATTTTGCCAAGAAGTTCAAAATGCTGCTCCCGCATCTTTTTTAGCACCTGAATTTTATCGGCAACTTCTTTCTTCTGGTCAAAGGTGAAATATTTTATCGGCGATTTATGAAAAAAATAAGACGCAGGATGCAACTCCTGATACTGCCAATATTCCAATGAATGCTCAACAGTATGGATGCCCTTGAATAGTGCTGTTTCAAACTGAGAAACAATCGGTACTAATATTTTTATTAATGATGCAGAACATGCTTCTTGCTCTACCACACTTTTATCTCGAATAAGATGCGGCCCCAACTCATTTAATATAGCAGTCACACTTTTCATTGCAGAGTTCGGCGAAAGAAAAAGCGCTTTTGAGAGCACTTGGCCCACTCCATCTTTGGACGTTTTGTTGTGTACACTGTTAACGTATGCATTCACTTTTTCTGCAAACCCAACCTGCGCAGGGCGTGGTTCCATAAGCACCGAACGTGCATCGAGTAGTTGCGCAACAAGTATAAAACTGATGAGTAGTAATCGTCGAATCATAACGCATCCCTATTAATTCCAGGTTATCGGTTTCCCCCTTTTGACCTTCTTAACACCATACCAATTATAATGGATTTTTCAACACGTCACCGGCAAAGATCCCTTTTCATGCGGCATTTAACTCTGCAATACAACTGTCCACTTCTTGGCACAATGCAGATATTTTTTCTTTTAACGTCTCAAGACGCGCTCTACACGTAGTGAGTTTTTGACGTGATGCCGTACTGCAAAATGATTCTTTATCTCCCTCCCAATACCCACTAATTGCTTGTACCGCCTCTTCCTGCAGAGCAGCAACTTTGCGCAACATCTCCGGAACCTGTTTTAAAATCTCCCCAAACTCTTGGCAACAGTACTCTTTAAGCGTTGCCATAGATGGCCCCTTTTTTACACGCTTTTCAGTAAACTGAGCCATGCCATACCACACCGATACAACGCTCACACTCAGCACCGCCACTAGTATACTACGTTTCATTATCGTCCTCACAAAACCATCGCCACCCGATCATCAAATACTGGATCAGCGACGCAAAGATCATCAACAACAGTACGATAAGCATAAAATAGTAGGTTCGTATCGGAACCCAGCGGAAAAAGTAGCAGGCAAACAACCAGATAATGAATCCCATCTGCACGACTGCGGTCAGTTTCCCGAGCAATCGAGGTTTTACTTCGATATGCCCTTTAATCAGATAAAATGCCACCGCGCTTCCAATCAACAGCAACTCCTTGAAAAGCACCAGTACCACAAACCAGATCGGGATGGTAAAAAGAGGGGACTGTACAAATGCAAGCGTAAAAAAAACAGAGAGAAGCAAAAATTTATCAGCAATAGGATCCAAACAGGCCCCTAAGAATGTATGGTCTCCATAGTAGCGGGCCAAATTGCCATCAATCATATCGGTTAACGCAGCAATCACAAAAAGAACGAATGCCACCCCCCACTGCTGCATGATCATCGCACCCACAATAATCGGCGTTAAGATAATGCGTGCAATGGTGAACAACGTGGGTATGGTTATTTTCTTTTCACGAGCGGGAAGACGTTTAAAAAATTGAAAGTTTAGTTTAAGCATATAAGGACTTTCAGGATGAAGTTATCGAGAACATCAGTGTACCATTAAAAACGGAGGGATGCACGTGGCAGTCCGATCCTTATCGCACAATCACTCCACTTCCCACACAGCGAGTATCATCATAAAAAACCGCAAACTGCCCGGGAGCAATCCCTTGATCACGATCATGCAGTTTCACCGCCATGCGCCCATCATCTTTTGGCGTTACCGTGCAATCATATCGTTGCGCACCATGGCGCATTTTAACCTGAAACGATTGTGTTTGCTGTGGCACATCAATAAACCAATTGCATCGATCAACTTCAAACGCATCTCGGCTCTTTTCAGGCGAGTAATAGTTACGAGAAATATAAATAATATTCTTGGCCGGATCTTTATCAACCACATACCATGGCCCACCCGCAAGCCCTAAGCCTTGACGTTGGCCCATCGTATAAAACCAAAAACCGTTATGTTCACCAACAGCCATACCCGTTTCCACCTCAATCATCGGCCCACGCTTTTCACCCAGGTAATGCTTAACAAAATCACGAAACTTCAATTTCCCTAAAAAGCATAGCCCCTGGCTATCTTTCCGATCTTTCGTTGGCAGATCAAACTGATCCGCTAACTTACGCAATTCAGCCTTGGTCAGGTGCCCAATAGGAAAGAGCGCTCGCTTGAGCTGTTCTTGGTTCAAATTCGAAAGAAAATAAGATTGATCTTTAATTGGATCGGGAGAACGCAGCAACTGCATTTGCCCATCAACTTCTTTGAGCTGCGCATAATGACCGGTTGCCACTTTTTCAAAACTCGGATCAATTGCGTTTAAAAACATGCCAAATTTAATACGACTGTTGCACAATACATCTGGATTTGGCGTACGCCCTGCCTTAATTTCAGCAATCGTATAGGACACAATTTCATCGTGATATTCTTTTTGAAGAGAGATAATTTCCAATGGCACATCGAGCTGCTTGCATACCTTTTGGGCATAATCAAGATCTTCCTTCCAAGGACAAGAACCCAAATAGGCAAGTTCATCTTCCAGCCAAATTTTTAAATAGAACGCAGTGATGGCATGACCCTGATCTTTTAATAATTTCAGAGCAACGGAACTATCAACGCCACCGGAAAGTAGAACTGCAATCTTCATAATAGCCTCTATATGCTTGGTTTATAGGGAATAGTATAGCAGATTTTCCACTAGTCTGCAGCCTAGAAACGTGACATCGGAATCATAATTGGGTACCCTGGTAGCTACTCGACAACCCTCATAACCCTCGAATTTGATGATCATGAACCTGATAGCAGCCCTTCACCAAGCCTTTCTTACACACCTGACTACCCAACTAGGAGTCAGCCTAGTGGTTGCCAAAAGATGCTCATTTGATCTGAATACCGATGATCAAAAGCAGCAGTTTGGGGATATCTCAAGCAATGCTGCCATGCTCCTTTCAAAGGAGCTCCAGCGCAATCCACGAGAGATTGCCCAGGAAATTGCCCAAAATTTCACCGATCCAGCCATTGAAAAGCTGGAGGTGGCAGGCCCTGGATTCTTGAATATCTTTCTGACTGAGAAAGCATTTGCACAGCTTGCCCAGGAACTCTTTGAGCAAAAGCAAACCTTCTTCAAGCCAGACGCCACGCGCGATAGCAAGATTAATATTGAGTTTGTAAGCGCCAACCCGACCGGCCCGCTCCATTTTGGGCATGGCCGAGGAGGCATTATTGGTGATGTGCTTAGCAATGTGCTTACATTTCTTGGCAATGAGGTGACCAAGGAATTTTACATAAATGATGCTGGCCTGCAGATGCAAAAGCTGGGCCAATCACTCAAAATTCGTTATCAGCAGAAAGCCGGTATGGACAGTGCGCTGCCTGAGGACGCCTATCATGGCACCTATCTTATCGATTTAGCTAATAGACTGTTTGCTGATCATGGTAAAAAACTTCTCGATCAACCAGACAAATTTTTCACCACGTATGCTGCCACAAAACTTTTAAAGCATATCCAAAAAACACTCCAAGATTATGGCATCCAGTTCGATAAATGGTTCTCGGAACAAACCTTGCACCAAGGGGCTATTGAGCAAATTCTAGCGATACTCAAACAAAAGGGGCTCCTACACGAAAAAGATGGAGCGCTCTGGTTTACCTCCACGAAATTCGGGGATGATAAAGATCGGGTCGTCAAAAAAAAGGATGGAACCCTCACCTACGCAGCAGCCGATATTGCGTACATGCAAGACAAAATTAATCGCGGCTATGATCAGCTTATTTACATCTTCGGGCACGACCACCACAGCTATGCCACCCGCTTGCATAGCATGCACAAAGCGCTCGAGCTGACACAACATCCCTTGGATGTGATTCTGTTTCAGCTCGTGAGCATGAAAGAAGGCGGCGAAACAGTTCGCATGTCCAAACGAAAAGGAAAGATCGTCACCCTCCAGGACGTGATCGATACGGTAGGCCCTGATGTAGCCCGTTTCTTCTACTTGAATCGAAAAGCAGACGCACAGCTTGAGTTTAACGTTGACCTTGCGCTTACAAACACCGATGAGAATCCGGTCTTTTATATTCAGTATGCGTATGTGCGCACCGGAAGCATTTTGCAGAAAGCAGACGCAGAGCAACCACTTCAAGATATCACCGCGCAAGACCTTGAACATCTATCGCAGGCAGATAATCTTCTGATCAAACAGGTGGTTCTTCTGAAAGAGATGCTGGAAACAATCGAATTCAATCACCAAACCCACCTTCTGGCCTACTACACCTACGAGCTTGCGCAATGCTTTAATCGGTATTACGGCAAGAATAAGGTGATCAATCTACAAGATGTACCATTGAGCCGTGCACGTCTAGCGCTCACGCAGATCGTGCGAACCACCCTCAGTCTCTGCCTTGATCTTTTAGGGATTAGTAAGCCTGAACGGATGTAATCAGCCCCACCAGCAGGAACCATTACGCCCCAAAGTTGCTAAATTTGTGGGTTTTGGCACACTGGATGATAAATATCATGATACATACGGCGATGCCTAGCCAATGGCAGACCGCAAACAGTAGCTTCCGGCTACCCAGCCTACGCTTATCCAGGTCTTCCGACTTGGCAAGCTACGGCGGGCAGGCGCTTTCAGCTACGCCGAACAAGCAGGAGAAGAAATTATGGCAACAATCGACAAAAAATTGATCCAAAAATTACGCAGAATTACCGGCCTTGGCATGATGGATTGCAAAAAGGCCCTTGAAGAAGCCGGTAGCGATCTTGAAAAAGCAGTGGTAATGCTTCGCAAAAAAGGTGCCGCAGTAGCCGCAAAACGTTCCGACAAGGAAACCACTGAGGGAGTTATCCACTCCTATATCCACCCAGGAAGCAAAATGGGTGTACTCGTTGAGCTCAACTGCGAAACCGACTTTGTAGCAAACACCGATGATGTAAAAAAGTTTGCGAAAGACCTTGCTCTTCATATTGCTGCAATGAGACCCCTGTACCTGAACCCAGAGGATGTTGATCCTAAGTTTGTGGAACATGAAAAGGCGATCATGAAAGAACAGCTAGCCGACTCAGGCAAGCCGGAAAAAATCCTTGAGACTATCATCCAAGGGAAGCTCAGAAAGCTCTACTCCGATATTTGCCTGACTAAACAAGCATTCGTAAAAAATGATCAGTTCACGATCGAAGATGCATTGAAAGAGCTGATTGGCAAAACGGGTGAAAACATTAAAATAAAGCGATTCACACGATTCGAAATTGGCGTATAACGCAAGGGTAAGCATGGCAAAAAAAAGGATTCTCCTGAAACTCACCGGAGAGGTTTTCGGAAAACAACATGAACCCTTTTCTGCCGATACAATCGTCAATCTCATTGGGCAGATTAAAGAACTTAAATCAACGCACCAATTGAGCATCGTGATCGGTGGGGGCAACTTTTTCCGCGGATCTAAGCAGGGAAAAGAACTAGGCCTTGCTACAAAAAATGCTCACCAAGTAGGCATGCTTGCCACCATTATGAACGGCATTATGCTTCAAGATCTTTTTGAACAACATGGGGTGAGCACCGAGCTGTTCTCCGCAATCAGCTGTCCACAAGTAGCGAAGGTGATAAATCAACAGGCAATCAACACCGCACTTGATGAAAGCAAAACGATACTTTTTGCAGGAGGAACGGGTAGTCCATTTTTCACTACCGATACGAATGCAGTGCTCCGATCATTGCAAATATCCGCTGATGAAATTTGGAAAGGAACCTCAATCGATGGGATATACACCAAAGATCCGGCCAAGAATCCTGATGCACAGCGCATTGAAAAAATAACGTATGCAGAGGCAATTAAGCAACGGCTTGGCATTATGGATTTGACCGCCTACAGCATGGCCCAACAACACAAACAACGAATTAGAATATTTAATATTTTTGCTCCAAACGCGTTACACAACGCTGCCCAAGATAGCAATTTTGGCAGTATCATAGAATAGAAGGAACAGTTATGGCACTCGATATTCAGCTTACAGAGAATGACATAAAAAGCTTTCAAACTCCTATGGAAGCTGAGATGGATAAATCAATCAAACATTTTGAGGGCGAACTGATTAAAATCAGAACGGGACGCGCCCACACCTCACTCGTTGAAAATATTGAGGTGGCAGCCTACGGAGCGGCACCGATGGCATTAAAAGGACTTTCAGTCCTTGCTGCTCCCGATGCACGATTGATCACCATCCAACCATGGGATGTAAGCATCATCCCGGATATTGAAAGGGCAATCGGCAATGCAGGAATCGGCATAACTCCTCGTAACGATGGAAGAATCATCCGTCTTCAGCTTCCTGAAATAAGCACCGATCGCAGAGAAGAACTGGTGAAGGTTTTGGGCAAAAAGCTTGAAGAATGCAAAGTCTCTCTACGGAACACCCGTAAAGATTTCAATAACTTAATCAGGGACGCCAAAAAAGATAAAACCATCTCTGAAAACTTCCACAATCGCCTTGAAGATGTCCTTCAAAAAATAACTGATAAGTTTGTGGCCAAGGCTGATGAACTGGCTCAAAAAAAGAAAAAAGAGCTGACAACCATATAGAATCTTCCATTTTTAGCGTCCTATGGTACCATGGGAGAATTGATGGGCCGCTAGCTCAATTGGCAGAGCAACAGACTCTTAATCTGTAGGTTATTGGTTCGATTCCAATGCGGCCCACCATCCTACGCTTATCCGGGCCTACCGGCTCGGCAAGCTACGGATGGCACGGCCTGTCCTTCGTAGCTGCGACTTGGTAGTCGATGCGTAGTAGGGTCTTTTACTACCAATGGTTAGAAGCGATAGTTGGTAGAAAAGTAGGAAGATTTGAAATTTTGAATGCAAGAGTGGCGGAATTGGTAGACGCGCTGGATTTAGGATCCAGTTCCCGAAAGGGAGTGGGGGTTCAAGTCCCTTCTCTTGCACCATGCTTCGTTCTTCGAACTACGCATGGCGCAGCCAGCACACGAAGCATGGTGTCCGGCGTAGCCATCCCCAGCCTGCTGGGGTAAAAAAGGTACTTTGAGAGTAAAAAGGAGAAAAAGAGTATGGCCCATAATGAAGCAGGTGTGTCACCCGCAGTGGTTTCACACAATCAAAAGGATAAAAATCTACAGGAATCCACGGAAAGCGTTCATCAACTTGCGTTCACCATCGAATGTATCCGTCCCAACTTCTGCTACGCCACAATCACCGTTCCCGCGGAGATCGTTGCAACGTTCTATCATGCTGCCGCCAAATCACAGCAAAAATCTACACTCACACATGGATTTCAGCGAGGAGCAGTACCGATTGAGTACATCAAGCAAAACTTCACCGATAATTTGATTGAACACTTAAAAGAGTTGTTGTTGAAATATTGTGTTATCAATTTTCTGTGCCAGCAAATTCAAAGAAACAAACTCGTAGTGGCCGGCAATCCACGCCTTTCAACCATACATATCTCACCTAATGACGATGCGAAGTTTGTTTTTGAGCTCAGCTTGTTTGCCGATCTAAGTATCTATGAATGGAAATATTTCCCCTTCCGGCCTCCCAAACGAAAAAATTATAAAGATCTTGATCGCCAAGTAGAATCGTTCTTGGAAAAGGAAAAGGCACAACTCAGCGCTCTCGAGGATGATACGCTTGCCATCGGCGACTGGGTTAGTTTCAATATTTCCTTTATGGATGATGACCAAAAACCGCTTATGGAACATTTTGCACAAAACTTCTGGTTTAAGCTCGGTGAAGATGAAACGGAGAGCCCGCTGCGCCAGCTCTTTGTAGGAAAAAAAACGGGAGATATATTTTTTTCCGATCATCACGTATTGCAAGAATATTTCAGTGATCAACTCGATACTGACTACCTCTTTGGCATAGAAATCACCAACACCCTCTCACACAAGTACTTTTGCTTGGACCATTTTAAACGCACATTTCGCATTAAAACCAACAAAGATATGCATAAAAAACTAATTGAAGTGTTCTCGTATCGGAACGATATATCACAACGACACGCCATGGTAGAAGGAGCACTCGGCACCCTGCTATCAAAACATCGATTTTCGATGCCCAACCATTTCGTGTTACGGCAAAAAAAGACGCTTCTTGATAAAATGCAACACAACCCCGATTATCACGTCTACCGATCACAAAAAGATTTCCAAAGCCAGGTACAAAAGCTTGCAGAAAAACAGGTGATGGAAACGTTATTTATTGATAAACTAGCTTACCATGAAAATCTTTCAGTTTCGGATGAGGATATCAAAGGATACCTCAACCTCATTAATCGCCCTCGCATGAAAGAGTTTATTTACTTTGATTTGCCATCATTCAAAATACAAGGGCAGGAATATCCTATTCCCACGGAAGAACTGAAGCGAATGTGCTTGAGAGAGAAGACAATAAATTATACAATCTATCATCTGACAAAAAAATAACCTGAAAGCATCCCTATGGGTAAAGAGATTAAAAATTTGATCATCATCGGTTCTGGACCGGCCGGATTAACCGCAGCAATCTACAGCGCACGAGCTAACCTCAACCCACTCATTATCGAAGGTTCCACACCCGGAGGCCAACTGATTAACACCAGCCTCGTGGAAAACTGGCCGGGCGAAAAAAGCATCATGGGTCCACAGCTGATGATAAAGATGAAAGAACATGCCCAATCACTCGATGCAGAGTTTCTATCCGAGAGTGTAACGAAGGTCGATTTCAGTAAAAAACCGTTCACCATCTGGACTGATCGAGATAAGGAATTGCAAGCACATGCAATTATCGTGGCAACCGGCGCCACTCCCAAAAAGTTGGGCGTACCCGGCGAAGATGAATATTGGGGCAAAGGAGTGACAACGTGCGCAGTATGCGATGGAGCTTTTTATAAAGATAAGAAGGTAGTCGTCATTGGCGGCGGCGATACTGCCATGGAAGATGCCTCCTTTTTAAAGCGGTTCACGAAAGACGTCACTGTTATTCAGATTATGGATAAACTAACCGCCTCTCATGCCATGCAACAACGGGTGCTCAATGATCCGGATATCACCGTTCTTTATAACAGTACCGTCAGCGAATTTCGTGGCGATGGCAGCCATCTGACTGAGATCACGATTACCGATCAAAAGAGCCAAGAGCAGACCAAAATGACGGTGGACGGCGTATTCCTGGCTATCGGCATGAAGCCTAATACCACCCCCTTTCAAGGGCAATTGGATCTTGATAAATGGGGGTTTGTGAAGGTGGAGAACCACACCAAAACCTCTGTGGATGGGGTGTTTGCCGCGGGTGATGTGGAGGATTTTCGGTATCGCCAGGCCGTTACCGCCGCAGGGGCCGGCTGTATGGCAGCACTCGATGCGGAGCGGTACCTTGAGCAAATCAAACAAAATAGTTGAAAAAACCCTTATTTTGCGTACACTAGAGATATTATTTAGCATATCTATATAGGTCTATAGGAACAGATTATGTCGATCACCTTAGCAAAGAAAAGTCTCAAAAAACGTCGAAGAAAGCATGGTTTTCGTGCCCGCATGGCAACCAGACAGGGCCGCAAAATTTTGGCTCGTCGTCGTGCAAAAGGCAGAAAACGTCTTGCCGTGAGATTTTACTAATACACCATGCCACGCATAGCTCGCGCAATTACCCAGTTTACTAAACAGGAAATTGATACGCTGTTCAAAACGGCAAGCCGAGTCCATACGCAGCCTGGCCTCACCATACTGCAGGCACCTCGCCAAGGTAGCATTGGGCGCATCTTAATCGTTGTCCCAAAAAAGGTTGGTAACGCTCCAACACGCAATAAACTGCGCCGGCAATTTAAAGCCCTGTTTTATGAAAACAAACTGTATGAGAAGGAATTCGATTGGGTAGCCCTCCTACGACCACCAGCAAGCAATCTTTCGTTCGATCAGCTACGCGATTTATTCGTGCAGGGTTAGGATTGCGCTTTCTCAATCGAGTGCTCATCTTTATTATGGTCGGCCTGCGCCCATTACTGGGATCAGCAGGATGCAGATTTGTTCCAAGCTGCGGCAAATACGCCGTGGAGCAATTAAAAAAGAAGTCAGTATTACCGGCCCTTTGGGCCATCATCAAACGATTGCTTTCCTGTAATCCATTTGTGAAACAATCTCTACAATAACCTACCCGCCAACTCGCTCAGCTTACTACGTTCACTGGTAGACAAGAACACGGTACCAAATATGGGATGTCCCTTGAGTTTTTCGCTCACCGTAACCAAGCCATTACTACTGAAATCAAGATAGGGAGAATCGATCTGATACGGATCACCCACGAGGACCACCTTACTCCCTTCACCCACACGAGTTACAATCGTTTTCACTTCATGGGGGGTAAGATTTTGCGCTTCATCAATAAGAATGTATTGGTACGGAATAGAACGACCTCGCATGTAGGTTATCGCTTCCAAACTGAGCTTATCATCTTGCACTAAATCATCCACAGAAATAAAGCCGGTTTTATCTTTCTTATGGTGCTTTCCCTTCTTCTTTGATTGAGGCCCCTGCTCAAGCTCTCGCGTGTGTTTGGCCATATTAATCCCATGCGCAATAAATTCCATGTTATCGTAAATCGGCAACATCCAGCTGTGTAGTTTTTCTTCAAGCGTACCGGGCAGATAGCCGATATCTCTTCCTAAAGGAACCACCGGACGGGATACAAGTAGTTTTCGATAATAATCTTCAATGAGCACCTTATGCAACCCCGCAAGGAGCGCTAAGAATGTTTTACCGGTACCTGCCGGTCCCAAAAGCGTCACGCACTGAATGGAATCGTCGAGCAACAAGTTGAGCGCCATAACCTGCTGCGGGTTACGCGGTTGAAGCGGCCACTTCAATGCATGTTGCGGAACTGATACAAACCTTTTCCCTTCCAAGAACCGAAAGATGCGATAGTTGTGTGGATTATGTTGGCTCTGGAGCAATACAAACTCATTCGGCGTTAAATTGCGCTCTTTTGCAAGATCAGCGAGCACATCTGGCTGCTCCGATTTTAGCTGCACCGCCGGCACATCTAGCGTAATCCATCCGTGATAAAAAGCATCCTCTGAAACATATTCGTCTTTCAAATAATCTTCAGCATAGATGCCTAGCACATCAGCTTTCACCCGTGCATTCAGATCCTTGGAGATGAACTGAACTTCGTGGCCTGCCTTTTGCAAACCAAGCACGGTCGATAAAATAGCGTTATCTTCACGGCTCAATTTAAAGGGAATTCTAGGAACATCGTGATCAAGAAAAAGCACTCGTATGATCGAACCATTATCCAGTTGCACCCCTTCACGCAGCGAACCTCGCTTACGCAGCCCATCAAGTTGACGGATAAATTCTCGTGAATTTCGTCCCCGATCAGAGCCTTCCCGCTTGAATGAATCGAGCTCTTCGATCACCATAGTCGGAATGCCTATATTCACCCCTTCAAAATTTTTGTATGCATTCGGATCATGCACAATAACATTCGTATCCAACACGTATATTTTTTCTTTTTTATTTTCTTCGACCATGCCCACTCTTCTTTTCATGGATTAAGACATCATTACTACTTACAACGCTGCAAGGGTAGCACACCGGGTTTTTACACGCAATAAACAAGCATGCCCCCTGTAAAACCGTCCTGAGGAACTATCTATATCGCTCCATGATGGCTCCATACACTAGCCAAGATCTCCCATTTTTTATACAATTGAGCGTATGGATCAATCGTTTAATACGTTCTTAGCTCTGGGAACCTCGATGGAACAAAAAAAAGATGTAAGCATAGTTCGCCACTCTGCGGCCCATTTATTGGCACATGCCATTTCCGAACTCTATCCCAACACCAAATTAACGATCGGTCCAGCCACAGCAGATGGATTTTTTTACGACTTTCTTCCGGAGAAAAATTTCAAGGAAGCTGATCTGCCTGCAATCGCAGAGCGGATGCGCGAAATAGCTGAACGAGGGCTCCCTCTTGGCCACAAACAGATTTCAAAAGAGGAAGCTCGTAAGCTGTATAAAGATAACCCCTTCAAGCTTGAGATTATCGATAACTTAGAAGGTGATACTGTTGGGCTCGCCACGCAAGGTGATTTTTATGATCTCTGTAAAGGTGGCCACGTTGATAACACGAACAAGCTGAAAAATTTTAAACTACTCGGCATTTCGGGATCCTACTGGCGTGCCGATAGAAAAGGCCAACCGCTTCAACGGATTACCGGCACCGCGTTTGCTACCCCCAAAGAGCTACGCATATATGAAAAGCGGCGCGAAGAAGCACTCAAATATGACCATCGAAAATTGGGACGAGAACTTGATTTGTTCTCATTTAATGAAGCCGGGCCTGGCTTTCCGTTCTTTCACCCGAATGGCAAAATCATATTCAATCTCCTGATACAGTATTTACGCAATCTATTAGATCATGCAGGCTACAAAGAAATAAGCACACCAGCCATGCTCAATGTGGAACTCTGGAAACAATCAGGACATTACGATCATTATCGCGACAACATGTACTTTAGCGAAATTGATGAAACCACCTACGCGGTTAAACCAATGAACTGTCCTGGTGCGATATTAATCTATAAGAGCCATCCCCATTCATACCGAGAACTGCCTCTTCGATTATCAGAATTCGGCCACGTACACCGGCACGAGCTTTCAGGGGTACTCCATGGCCTATTTCGTGTACGCTCATTCACCCAGGATGATGCCCACGTTTTTTGCACACCAGATCAAATAGAAACTGAAATTATCGGTATGGTTACGATGGCATTGGAGGTTTTTAAAAAATTTGATTTTAAAGATATTCGAGTAATTCTATCCACCAAACCTGATAAGGCAATGGGGGATGATGCATTGTGGGAAAAGGCAATTGCTGCATTACGAGATGCACTTAATCATGCAAAAATTCCTTACGAGGTACATGAGGGAGAAGGCGCATTCTACGGGCCAAAAATCGATTTCCTGATTAAGGATTCCATGGATCGCTCCTGGCAATGCAGCACCGTTCAGCTTGATTTCTTTCAAGCCGAGAATTTTGATCTATGGTACGTCACCAACGAGGGAACCAAAGCACGTCCCGTCATCATTCATCGCGCACTCTATGGATCGCTTGAACGATTCTTCGGCATCTTGATTGAACATTACAAAGGCAAATTCCCGTTCTGGCTTGCACCCACACAGATCAAAGTGCTCTCCATCACCGATGAACAGATGCCCTACGCACAAGAATTAGCAAAGAAACTGAAGGATGCTGGATTCCGCGTTGTCGTTGATGAATCATCCGATCCTATTTCGGGCAAAATAAAAAATGCCCAACTTCAGCAAACCCCCTGGATGCTTGTCGTGGGTGCCAAAGAGGTGGAAGGCAATACCATCACGCTTCGTTATCGTGATGGCAAGCAGGAACATGGCCTGACGTATGATGATCTCTTACGTAAGGCGCAGGAGGCGAATCGGTAGCCTTATGCAGGCAGCAATAACCTATTTAGGCATCATTACTTTTTTATCTTCATCTCTCTAGCCTCATGCCGGCAAGGCATCCAGCCTTCGCCAAGGCTTCGGCGGACACGGTAAAGGTATTGGGCAAGTAATATATTTGCGCCTCCCGCGCAGGGGCGTATAACATGGAATATTAGGACTAAAATCCGTAGAAATTAAGATTGCCCCCAAAAGGTTAGGGCTTACCCTGCCAAATGCTCCGAAGAGGAGCAATTGGCCCCTTGTTCTGTCCCCACATAACCAGCAGCGAATTAAACTCACTCCAATACCGCTTGGGCAACAACTCTATCAGCTTCTTTTCTGTCTGCTCAGGAGTCTTCGTTTTGACGAGCCCTATCTGGTTGGAAATACGATGAACATGGGTATCCACACAGATGGCCGGGATCCCAAATGCCTCGGAGAGCACCAAATTGGCCGTTTTGAGCCCCACCCCCTTGAAAGAAAGCAGATCCTCCTTACTTTGAGGCACTTTTCCCTTAAAACGATTTAAAATATCCTCACTAATCGAAAGAATCGATCGAGCTTTAGTGCGATAGAAGCCCACCGGATAAATCAATTTTTCGATAGTTTTAGGGGATAATTTGAGCATAGCTCGCGGAGTCTTGGCTCGTGCGAAAAGGCGTACTGATGCGGGATATGAAACAGTGTCGCGGGTTCGAAGGCTCAGCAGACAGCTGATCAGAATGAGGTAGGGATTTTGCCCGTATTTCTCGACAATTTTGGTTGCCGCCGGCCTCTCCATGTGCCGGGTCTCAGTACGCAAAAAGCGGATAATGTTACTTATCCGCTTTCGCGTTTTATGACTCGATTCTTTCATATAGAAAAACCTCTCACAAAGCCCTAATAATCGGTTGTTCTAAAGGCTTAATTGTGGTAGATTATAGGCTATATAATCTAGGCCATCGGAGGTGCATCTGAACTAAAGACAATTAATACAAGAGTAAGAAGCGAAGAAGCGAGTAGTGTATAACGAAGACGATGAAGCATATTCATGTGAATCCTCTTGAATTAAATAGTGTAATATAAGTAAAAAACTGTGATTAGTATACCCGCTCAACCCCTAAAGATCAAATAATTATGATAGCTTTCGAATCCTTCTTTACACAGCTGCAATACATACTCGAGCACCCTGCATTTCTCTTAACAATTTTTACAACATCTATCGTAGTTAAGCTTTTTATTCTGTTTCAACTGTTCCCGAAAAAAACAACCTCTTCTAGACTTCCACACTATCTTATCTTTGGAATGTTAAGCGGATCGATCATGCAAGATATGGCATGGGTATTGACACTATTTTACCAATTGTTTTTGGGAAGCATCGAATCGAGATTTATAGTATTTATGGTAAGGATGTCATGGGCATTTACGGTAGTCCAATATCAATCATTGGCGTTACTTCTTGAGAATATGTCAACTCATCGATTTAAATTTTCCGTACGCAATAAAATATTCTGCACTATTAGCGCCATATTTACACTAAGCTTTCTGCTAATCTCCATAGTTCATTTCGATTGTTTACGAACCGCAGACAAATACCCCTTTGAATTTACATTAGAAAGAATTTCGATTTTCTTTTCCATGTTACCGTTAATTCTAACAAGTTTATTCATCACCACCTGGAAGCTATACCAAAAAACTCTACCACGAGTGCTGCATAAACAACTTCTCATACTCATTGCCGGAATCATTATCCCCTTTTGGTTGTTTGATTTTCTGCAAGTCTTTCCCTTTGCTATTAGTTCTTCATGGCTTAACCCAAGCAAAACTCTTGCCAGTCTCTCGAACATACTCCTTACTGGCGCTGTTCTCTACTGCTCATTCCGCATGCTCGGTTTGCGCTTTTTGAATCTCACCAAGGAAGTACAATCGAAGGTGAACATCCACTTTATGGAGAATTTTAAAGTCATTCTGGATCAATTTAGCCATGTTTCAAGTTTGCGAGAGCTCGGCCATATTACGCAAGTGTTTTTCAAGGAAGCGT
>SDBT01002107.1_pt1 | contig 35564 bp, 27 predicted proteins | sample 2277101 | NCBI WGS metagenome assembly SDBT01 (sample SAMN10404973, study PRJNA504765) | marine sediment metagenome | isolation source: marine sediment core GS10_PC15, 103 cmbsf | place: Arctic Ocean: Southern Knipovich Ridge | collected 2010 | reverse complement strand
TTAGCTCGTTTGGCTACCTTATTCAGACTGAAAGTAGGACTCCCAATCACAGAGGTTAATATGGTGACCAGGGCATCAATTTCGCGTTTACGAAATGCAGAAGAATTAAAAAGCTGAGTTCGAGAGTTGCTTGGAAAGTTTGACGAGTAGTCTTCATTTTTGGTCAAATGCCGACAAAAGTCGGCTTTCCTTAAAGTTCTTCCAGCTGCTCATAATTCGAACTAGATAAAATTTCAAAATCAAGTCGAGTAAAATGATTAAAGAAATAAATTCAAGGATATGTGATCCGAATAAAATCAGCTAATTTACAGCTCAAATTTGTAAAAAAGATTGATAAATTTCAATTTGAGGTTCAAAACATGGTAATTTTAAACACATAATTCTTCTTTTTAGTTAGAGAAATTTTAATGATTAGAGATCTATCTTATGGATTTGAGATATTCCTATGAGTGAACTACCTAATTGTATGAATGAGCTCAGATTGTTTCTTAAAAAGGATTCACGGGTAATTATAGACACTCCAGAGGATTATAAAAGAGCTGCAGTTCTTATTCCAATTATTAGAAGAAACAATAAATGTTTTCTTATATTCACGAGGAGAACAAGTCAAGTATCTCACCACAAAGGAGAAATATCATTCCCTGGAGGAAGATTTGATGAAGAACTTGACAAAAATCTTAATCAGACCGCATTAAGAGAAACTGAAGAAGAATTAGGAATTAAACATGTAAAGGTAATTGGCAAGATCGATGATATCTTGACAATTTCACGATATGTAGTGACTCCATTAATCGGATTAATTGATGAAAATCTTGAAATCGATCACGATCTGATAAGTACTCCCGAAATTGACTATATTTTAGAAGTTCCCGTTGCAGATCTAAGTCTTCCAGAGATTTTTTCTCTTAAAAAAGTTACATACAAAGATGGTATAATATTCTCTGTTCCATTCTTCGATTATAATGGTGAAATCATTTGGGGAGCTACCGGGAGAATTGTTGTAAACTTTTTTCAAAAACTGAATCTACTAAGTTCAGATTGTCGCTTGAAGATTATGGATCGAGAATCATGGGTTGATAGCTGATGTTAAATTGATGGATAAATATTGTCATTGACTCTAGATTCAGAATCAAGATAAAAAAATTAAGAAAGGAATAATACAATGCATAAAGAAAGTTTGCTAGAGTTTTTATGAGCTCTAGCTTCCTTTTTAAAAAATTTCATCAAGAATAGCTTGATTTATGACTTTAATTCTTCATAGATCTCTTTCACATTATCGTAGGTCACTTTAATATTACGTTCTGTGATTTTTTGAACTATTTCATTTAACATTTCATCCTTCGCTCCTAATGAAGCAGCCAAATTACGCGCGTGCAATTTCATGTGGCCTGCTTGTATACCAACAGATGCTAATGCTCTTAATGCTCCAAAATTCTGCGCTAATCCTACAGCTGCCATTATTTCTGCAAGTCGAAGAGCTCCTCCAGGAACAGAGAGGTCTAGAATCTTAAATGATATCTGTGCTAATGGATGAATTTTTGCCACACCGCCAACCAATCCAACAGCTAACGGTATTTCTATAGTTCCGACTAAATTTCCAGCGCTATTCTTTTCCCATGTAGTTAAAGATGAATATTTACCAGGAGTTTTTGTAGCAGCATACGTATGTACTCCTGCTTCAATAGCTCGCCAATCTTGAGCTGTAGCCAACGCCACCGCGTCAATTCCGTTCATTATACCCTTATTATGAGTTGAACACCGATAAGGATCTGCTTCTGCGAAAGAATAAGCTTGTAAAATTCCATCTACAACTTCACTACCTTTCATATCCTTTGTTTCAAGTTCATCTGCTTTGAATACAGCTCTGGCTCTTACAATACGACGATCAGCTAAGTTGGAGATAATTCTTAAGATAGTTTTTCCTCTTGTAATTTCTTCCAGCAAAGGAGCAACAGCTTCATTCATTGTATTCACTGCATTCGCTCCCATAGCATCTCTGACATCAACAAGAAGCTCTGCTATCACCATACTCTCGGTTAATGTTTTTGATAGGACTTTTACGTTTAATCCAACGCATCCTCCTCCAAATTTAACGAGTATTGGGTCTTGCTTGTTTGCTAGCTCAATGATTTCTTTTTCATGTTCTAAGATCTGAATTCGTTCTGAAAATGGATCTGAAAGACCAACAATTTGGATTTGTCCAATCATGATTGGAAGAGTATTACTTGTAAAAAACCCACCTTCAATTCTTGCTACCTTAGCTGAGTTAGAAGCTGCAGCGACTACTGAGGCCTCTTCGACAGCCATTGGAACAAGGTAATCAATTCCATTTACTTTAAAATTCGTAGCAATCCCTAAAGGAATTTGCATAACAGCAACTGTGTTTTCGATATAATATCCTTGTCCAGCTTTGTCTAAAACTTGAGTAGATTGCTTTAAATATTCCAATTCTTCCGAATCTAAACGACATTGATCCTGAATAATATTTTGACGTTCCTCAACACTCATTTTAAAAAAACCTGATATTCTCGAATTGATTTTTTTTTCACTCATAAAACAACCACCAGATAATCTTTCTATTCAAATATAAACCTGAAATATCTTTATCCGCGGATTTCCTATCGCATTAAAATGTTTTTAGTTATTTTTCTCTGATAATTCACAATAAAAAGTGTATGAAAGGTGAAGAATAGAGTTTAATCCAGAGCTTGAAGAAAAGAAGAAATAGAAATGAGAAAACCAGTTAATCCTCTAAATTTATTCCAATGAAAGTGTTCGCTGGACATGTAAAGTATATGGAATTTCCTGCAGGAATTGGAATTTCTAGATCATCTAGCTCGATAACTGGTGGAGTATTGGATGTAAGATAAACTGCGAAAATAGGTTTTTTATTTTTACAAGAAGCGTTTTTTGCAGTCTTAGGAAGATAATAGAAGGCAATTTTACCTTCTGTTTTTTCAGATGAGATATGAATGGTCGAGATTATCATATTCTTGTCTATACTTGAAAAAACCATTTTTGCTTTAGCTTGTGTGATTTCTTTGTTTTCATCCTCAGAAAAGTATAATGTTTCTGGTCTACTAACTTCTACAGGCTTTGAAATTGCTTTCGTTTTAACTTCAGCAATAGGAACTTTAGTAGGTACTGGAGTTGGGGCTCTTGTAGGTACTGGAGTTGGAGCTCTTGTAGGTACTGGAGTTGGGGCTCTTGTAGGTGCGGCTACTGGGGCTGTTAAATCTTTTTCTACCGGAATACTTTTTTTAATGGGAGAAACTTCTTTCAATGTATCTGGATGAGTAGTGAAGGCTACTGGAGAAACATCAAGAGGTTTTGTTGGCCTAATTTGTTCGCCAGCTATACTTTCAATCATTTTAGTAAATTGTTGTGTTTCATTCCCTTGTTCTTCAGTTGATACACGAAATGTCATTCCTTTCTCAAGTCGTATCTGACGGGCAATTTGACTAGAAATAAAACGTTTTTTCACTGATGAATTTAACCCAGTCCAAATGAAGATATGTCTTTCCATATCATCTAGTATAATGAAAACTTCCTCATCCTTGAGATCCTCCGAAGAGAAAGAAACTGGTACATATTCTCCATCCATACTAGGGATAAAGACATGAACTCTTTGTTCACTCATTTTTATGCTTCCTGATATAAATTTCGAATATTCAGAGATATATCTCCCTGTGTTTAATTTTTTCCATGATTATAAAAAAAGGTTCCCAAATAATATATTCCGATATATGATTTGTAACACTTTTCGAAAAAACATTTTGGTTTATGATTTGCGGAGTATGATTTATTGTTAATATGATAAAATTTATATTATTAGATTGGTGGATTCATACTCACTGATACCGACGTTTTTTTGCGGAGGTACCAAAGCTGGTTTTAGCCTATGGCTATACCATTGAAGTGGCTATGGGGCAGCCTGCAAAGCTGTTTTACGTGCGTTCAAATCGCACCCTCCGCTTATTTCTTCTTATTATGACTTTTTTTATTCCTTTAAAGTTAATAAGTTAAATAATCTTGCTTCTTATTCAGATTTTTTTGTTCATCTTGAAAATCTTTAAATTCCTCTGGAAAAGAAATGACTAAATCACAAATTTCCTTCAGTGGGGCAAATATAAATGTCTGTGGATAACCATCTATTTGATATTGCAGTTTTGGACACTAATTTCTTCATTTCATTAATGAATGCAGGAGTTTTAGATGATCTCTTACCTAATCTTCAGAAAATTGCTGGTTCAGTCGGCATTACAGTCATGGCACCTGATGAACTGCCCAGATCAGACATTCCAGGCAAGTTTAGGGTTCTAAGGCAAGCAATTCCGAAACACATTAGACTTGAGAGGGTGAATCGTGGGTCAAATTTATGGAATCAAACGGCGAGATATGCGGTACAGGAGAGAATGGTTAGAGTTAAAGATGATCCTGCAGATATTGATGTGGTAATTCTAGCAAAGAAATTCACTCTCAAAGATAATAATAAAGTTGCATTAGTTTCAGATGATGAAGGAGTTGCTCGGATTATCAAAGAAAATCGTGTTTTCAAGGGTATTGAACATCTATCCTGTGGTTCATTTGTTTCTGTACTTGCTGCAGCTGTTTCGGATTCGAAAATGAGGAAAATTCTCGATCAGACTGTTGAGAGAGTATTTCGTGCGTCTTGGAGCTACAAAAAGAAAACACGTAGATATATTGATGTAGCCATGTTAATTTCTGATCTTACCGATACGGCACGTTTCGTTCGTTCTGCAGCTCAAGCGGGGGGTGGTACTGATATGGGTCAAGCAACACAGACTGCTTCAGCTCCTCCTCAAACCAAGCAAACAGAGGTAATTTCACCAGTAGATGCACTAGTTATTGTTCAGCAATTATCAATAAAGGCACGTGAATCACGAGAAAGGTTCAATACTCTTGATGCTGAAAAAGTACTTCTTGAAATTCTCCTAAAAAGCAGTGAACTCATATATTCTATTGATGATTTAGAGCAACGCGTAATCGCTGAACGGATGCTTCGTTCAGAGTTATTTGAGCATCATAGTTGGCTTCTCGATTATAAATTAACCCGAAACGAAATAGTTGAAGCATTAGTTCACGCGGAAGCATGTCGAATTTATATGAATTTTATATCTGTTGGAAAAGAGGCCATTGAGAATCTTCTTTCTCTTCAAGGATTGTTATATCTTCTTCTTGGTCAATATAATCAGGCTCTTAATTTATTTGAATCAGTTCGAGAGGATGAAATATCTCCCACTCAACTTCTAGGATTAACAGTGTCACTAATTGCAACCAAACAGGAAAATGATGCCAATATATTACTTATCAGATATCCAGATTTATTAGAAGGAATGATTTCATCAATGCACACCTATGCGAATGATTTATATTCACATGATCAACGAGAATTGGCCATTGAGATTTTAAAGTTTATTGTAAAGAATCATGGAGATCGTGATGAAGTTCTACGCTCAATTCACCGTCTTTTCATCCTCACGCGATTAAGACAAGATTTGGTAGAAATAGAACTAAAAATACAAAAGCTCTTCAAGCAGAAATTGAAAGAAAAAGCAAAGGATCTAACGAAAAGAGGAATTCCAGCAAAATGGGAGAAAGCTCTGCCAATTGAAATACTAGCTAACGAAAATGAAGGATTAGCAGAGCAATTTAAAGGTTTTTATCATATTCTGGATATGAAAACCGATTATGAAAAAGATGAGCTAAAAGTGATTGCATGGAATGAAAGTAATAATTCAACTTGGAATCTTGTTTTCGATTCAGCTTATCGACCAGCTCTTGAAGAAAGTGTCAAAATTAAAATTACTTCAGGAACCATAATTAATTTTCAACGAAGTAGAAAAACAGATGAATTTCGTGGCACAATCATCTTTAAAAATCCAGCAATTCAACCGGAATTAGTTAAAGCTTGGTAATTTCTATTTTTATGATATAACACCTAACTAGAATGATATTAATCTCTGAATGAAATTGCTAATGAATCCAGATTCTTGCTTTTAATGAATTTTGTCAAGGGTTGGATTATCGGTGAGTAAAATAAATTCCCATTTAAAATAAGAGTCGAAATAAACTTAGGGTCAACGAGTTCAAAATATCTGTTCCAAATTTTGACTTTACTGTCTAATCTGCCAGATATTTCTTCTGGATCACGATTAGTGATACAAACATATGCTTTATCAGATTTCTTGCTTAATAAGCTAATCTTTGAAGAAGCAGCAGCTACAATAACTTCTTTTGACCTATAATGACAAAGTTCAGCAATTGTAGCGGATCCAATCTTATTTAGGATCTTTCCGTCTGGGTAGATAGTATCCGCTCCGAATAAAACTAGATCAACTTTATCTACAAATTCTTTTACAGCAAAATCAATCCCTAGATGTATCTTGTTAAAACCAAGCTTTGATAATAGCATCGCGGTTTTTTCTCCCTCCTTCAATGGTCTAGATTCAAGAACATAAATTTCTTTATCACAATAGCCATTCTTTGAAAGATTAATTAGCGCTGAACTAATTGTTGAAGAATGAGAAAAAGTAAGAATTGATTCTTTTTCTCTAAGATAATTAGAGAGAGTTTCTACTGTTTTTTCTTCTAATATCTTCATTTGTTCTCTATGTGCGTTAAAAATAGTGTTCAATAATTTTAAAGTATCCTTATTTACGATTTCTCTATTTTTAATAATCTGTTCTAATTGGACATAAATTGGAATAAGAGCATTTTCCAAGGAAGCCATAGGATGTGTATTGAGAAGTAATTGGAGTGCATTCCTAATAATTTCTAGATTGAATCCATCTCCAGCTTTTATGCATTCTTTTTGTAAGATAGAAAGACCTTTGCTAGCGATTTTGGCTGCACCACTTCGGGTATCTTTATGGAGATGATCTATTTCCTTTAAGAATTCTTTTGAGACCAATAAAAACCCCACCTTTAATCCAGAGTAAAGAGTACTTATCAATAATAATTTTTAGGATTTTTCGACAAGTAAAAATTGTGGACATCGATCACGGGTCAATCTGGGAAAGATTTCCATTCAAGAAGTTTTTGTATTAATTCAAATCGAAGGCTCATTTCTCGCTGTAATTCCGATTCCCCTTCGAATATATCGGTCATATTTTGAATATTTATAATACTCATCAAAATCATAAGAGCAAGATGGAAATTCACAGGGATGTAGGAACCTAGATAGAACTTTTTTAGAGAACTTTGTTTATGAGCTAAAAATTCACTATATCCAGTGAAAAAAGACTTCATGTTCATCCGAAAGTTTGTTAAATTTCGATCATGTCGGTATTGGTCTACAGCTTCTACAGCAAAAAAATTACAAATATCTTCTAATCTGTCATGTTCAGTTGAGGTTTCTAAATACTCTGGGTCAATAATAAAGGAGTGAATCATTGGATTTCTCCCTATTCTAATATCAAATATTAGATTACCAGGATGAAAGTCCCCAAAGCTTACAGTTCCAGAATACTGTGAAGCCTGTTCAGCTATTGGCAAGACTTTATCAAAGAGATTTCTCAAAGTTTTCTTTATTTCAACTGAAACGGGTAAATTCTCAAGAGTTCTTGTTAAAAGAAGTTTATATTTATCAAACCAGCATCGATCAGATTTTATTCCATGGAAAGCAGCTAGACTACGACCAGCATATCGATATTTCTGAGGTTTAGGAATTTTAGAATCACGAAAAACATTACCTTGAATTCCTTCCATTATTACAACACTGCTAGAGAAGAAAATAACACCAGCAGTAGAAATACCCATATGTGAATAATCTGAAAGACGTTTTTCTAGGGAATTTATTCTTTTAACAACATCTACTGCTTGTTCCTTTTCATCATAGATTTTAACGGCTATACTTGCTTCATCTAGCCCCAAGTCGGAATCAAGTGAGACCTTCACAATGTGAATCCCTGTTGTCCCTAGTTTACGTTCTACAGTAATATTCTTGACATCGATCTTATTAGGCGTTTCATGGTATGTTTTTTGTAAACAGGACACAAAATAATCAGAAAATCCTTCAATGATACCGATTAAAACCTTTTGCATTCTTTGCTTATATGAGTCCTGTACCATTTTATCCACTATTATTAATGAGATTTACACATTATATTTATTTGTAATTGTACTATCATAAATTATATAGAGGTTACTAGTTATGATTCTTTCAAATCAAGATATCCTTGCTAAGATAGAAGAACATGAGTTAATTATAAATCCTTTTGATAAAAATGCCGTCGGACCATGCTCTGTGGATCTTACACTTGGTGAGTGCTTTTTGGTGTTCCGTCATGGGCATGTTTTTCGTCCAAATGACATTGAAAAGATCATTAAGAATTCTGAAGTGGTTCATACTGAAGGAGAACCTTTTTTACTATCACCAAATCAATTTGTGCTAGCCCAAACTTCAGAAAAGATTTCTATTTCCAAGAATCTTGCTGCTACTTTAGAAGGGAAATCCTCTATAGCACGACTCGGTATTGTAGTTCATGCAGCTGGTTTGGTTAATCCTGGAACCGGTTTAAAAACTCCAACAACATTAACATTAGAAATTTCGCAGCAGGCTAATTCTCCTGTTGAATTAGTTCCAGGAATGCCCATAATTCAGATTATTTTTCACCAGTTATCCTCAGAAGCAACAATTGGCTATGATGAACGCGATAAAAGTAAATACGTTGGTTTAGAAGAACCTAAATTGTAATTTCTGAAGAATAGTAGAATTCTGGATACTGTAGATGTTCTAATGACGCTTCTTTAAAATAAATAAGTAGTAAATTACTCCTAAAGCTAAAATTAATGTCAAAAAAACGAGTTGAAAGGGGAATTCAGGAATATTTGTGGTTGGTGATGTTTCTTTATACTCGCCTTGCGCTAACCAAGAGACAGAATTGAAAGCTAATACATGATTCTGTTCTGGATTCCCAGAATACGCGTGATTAGATAATCCTATATTATCGAAAATGAGATCTGAGCCAAATACAAGCACTCTTCCACCAGTTGGACCTTCGTAAGCTATTATTGTTGGATTTCCGTCGTACTCTGCAATGATTTGCGTGGTATTGGCTGAAGAATTGAGATAATTTCCTCTGAAAGGAAATGAATCAATACTATCTGTAAAATTGAGAGTATTCTTTGTAATTTCAGATATTCTAACTGAGAAAGATAATTCTGTTTGAATTTGTATATCAAAAAGACTGGTTATTTCATTTATTGCAGAAATATTAAGATATGGATCTATAGTATTGAATATTAGTATACTCCCACCAAGAGCGACATACTGTGAAATTGCATTTTTCGATGTTTCTGAAATAGATACATACTCATTTCCAGGATCCGATACCCAATCCATGTAAATATCAGTTGATAGAGAAAATGGATTCGCTAATATCAACACGTCGAAGTTAGAAAGTTTTGAGAGTGTTAAATCCCCAGACACATGAGGAGTTACACTATAATTTTTATCGTAGGCTAAATATTGAGTAAATTTTGAGTACATACCGATAGTATTTGAAGAATCTCCTTGAATTTCATATACATCAGTGGTATATCCATGACGTACGATTTTGTTCAGACTTTCATCAAATAAAATGTGTGCAATAGGTTTTCGTATCTCAAATTCCACATCCAGTATTAATTCTCCCAAAGTGATGTTCCCCGATACATATTGAGGGGTTGAAGTCTCAGGGATTGAGAAATTAATTGGAAGAATGCAACTATTATTAATTAAAAAATCCTCATCATGAATACTCATAAATTCTTTCAAATTATTAGAAACATTTAGTTTTATAGTCCGTGAGATGCTAGTAATCACAGTAAGATTAAATTCTACAGAGCTTCCTGTGAATAATACCTTATAAGGGTCGAATGGTAATTTTGATGGGTGTAGATATCCAATATCAGGACTATTATTATTAAGAATGGATGAATTGAGAATTTCCCACGATCGTGTAACATTAAGAAATCCAGCTCCTTCTTCCCATATTGGTTCTCCCAGGCTTTGAGTTCCCGCAAGTAAGGCTGCTTTTATTGTTCCTGCAGTATAATTTATCATGTTTTTCTTTAAATAATCAATTAGTAGAGCAGCTGCACCTCCAACTATTGGAGTTGCCATTGATGTTCCAGTTTTTCTTACTGTACCTGATCCAGTATGACTTGGTCCATCCAAACTCGTTCCAGGTGCTGTTATGTCTGGTTTCAAAGAATAATCAACTTTCGGTCCTCGGGAAGCATAATTGGCAATAGAAGTTTCTTCAATATTTGTAGCAGTCACTGCAATGCATTGAAGGGCCGTTCCAGGATTATTTAAGGTTGCTCTATCCCCGTAATTCGTGCCCGAATTTCCGATAGAAATAGAGAAGACCACATTATGAATTTGAGAGACATAATTTATGACTTCATCCCTTAATCCGTTTGCTAAATTGTGGTATTGTCCTAAAGAAATATTAATTACATCCACGGAATTATTCACAAGGAAATCTATCGAATCAAGTAATCCTGCAGTAGTTTCTTCCATAATACCCCCACCTGTCCCTGCAACTCCTGGTTCAACGATTTTTGCACTATAAATTTCAGCTTCTGGAGCAATTCCTGTTGTTGCACCCGCTGCTAGACCAGCAATATGTGTACCATGTCCATGATTATCTTCAACTTCAGAAATATCTTGAGAATAATGATTATCTTTGGTGACAAATACACCACGTTCCTTGAGTCGTGATCCGAACTCTAAAGAGTGATGAGATACACCAGTATCAATAATCCCTATTTTTGTCCGGTTACCTGTAATTCCTAACTGATTTATTAAATAACTGGCTCCAACTGAGTCCTGAATCATCGCTCTTGAAATTTTGTTCATCAGATTTGAGTCAGGGGTATTATCTAAGGAGGATGGAATGATTCTATTCAGTTCAATTTTAGAGATAAATTTTCCATATCGTTGATAAAATGTCTGGAATTGAGTTGCACTGCCAAAATTCATACGAAGGACTGGAAAATTTGTATATTTTTTTATAATATGTCGGTTTAGGCCAACAATGTCAGGAATATCGCCTTTAAACAATATTAATATATCGGAGAGATCATTATCTGTACCTGATTTTACGTTTGACATTATAGATAGAGAATTCTCACTTATTGGTATATTATTACTATCATTAATAGGAAGCTGAAAAGTTAAAGATGCGAAAAATATTAAGGGTATTATTAGATTTTTGGTACTTAAAATTCGTGACATTCGATCTAAATTCCTTCAGGAAAAATAATTTTAAATTGGTTGTTTTATATCCCACGAGGAAGAAAACATAACCATTTACTGATATTATACCAAATTTAACACTGCTGTTATTTTCTTGAGAGAAGATTCTTCTAACTGTCGAACTTGAATGCCTTTACCAACTTCCAGCCTAAAATCATTAGTACCTCCTCCAATCCAAGGCCCAGAATCCATGAATTTTAAAGAAATTTCATGTCGTTGTTCTAAGGTTTCTGCTCCCCGGAGAACATCATTACCTTTAATAACAATTCGATCTAAACCATCTATTCCAGAAGTTTCTAATGAGATTCTTATTGTTAAATCAGTTAACTTAATACCTTTTTCTGATTCATCCGTTTTTTTAGTTAAAGATTTAATAGTTCTTGCTCGAATCGTTTTCTTAGCAGCTTGTTTAGGTTCCTTTGTAATGAAGGGGAGAATTTCACCAGTCAGAATATCGTGTGCCAAGTTTTTTTGCTCTACAAGAACCTTTTTAACCGTTGGAAAATATATAAAGCGGAAATCATTTTTAAGAGCCTTTGATCGAGAGGAGAATTCAATAAAGACAAGTATTGCATGTTCACTAAGTTTTAATGGAGTAAAAAGGCCTTTAATTTTTGCATGATTCTTTTCCAGATATTTATCAACACTGAAGATTTTCTTACGGTTTAGAAGATTTTGAACTGGTAGAATCTTGGATACTTGATAGGTATCCCACCATTTATTTGAAATATCGAAAGCTTCTGAAAGTTTTAGTAATTGTTTTAGTTTTGCAGCGGATAAACTCTTTAAGATTTTCTTTGTTTGATCCCGATTCTCATCTGATAGAAGGTTCTTTGGTTGTAAATCAATAGTAGTCTTTTGCCATTTTTCAACTAATTGCTTGAATAATAAGGTTGGAAAATGTTTGAGATATGTGAATTCTGCCTCAATACTCAAATAAATCACTCCTGTAGTTACTATTCATTATTTCCCTTATATTTTACTCTTTTCCATTTCGTCAAAAAAACTCTGAGCTAGAGCTTTAAACGCGTCATCGACTTTTAAATTTTTCTTAGCAGAGGCGGAAATATGACCATTTGCTCCTATTTCATTAGCGAGCTTTTCTCCATCTTCTTCCTCAACCATTCGATAATCCTCGAGATCGGCTTTATTGCCAACTAAGAAGGTTTTAATTGCTGATCTGGTTGAATCTGGTTGGCTGCAGAATTCCATTAATTCCTTGTACCATGGGTCCGTTATGTTTTTCAAGGTTTCTGCTCTTGTAACATCATATACAAACATGGCTAGATGAGCTCCTTTGAAAAACATGTGACGAATGGCTGCAAAGCGAGCCTGTCCACCAATATCATTAATCGAGAGTGTCACAGTACGTCCATCATCTAGTTTAACTTGCTTTGAGGAAATATCTAAACCTACTGTAAGTTGATAAGAATGTTTAAAACGGGCGTGGACAAACTGGGAAATTAAAGAGGTTTTTCCAACGCCTGGATCGCCAAGCAACACTAATTTCAGCACTAACTTCTGCTTCATGATTTGTACACCAGATCCTGCATTATATCTTTTTGTAATCGTGATCTCATCCTTTGAATCGTTGATAAGAATTACTAAATCCTTGTTATAAAAATCTAGTCGTTTAGTGATGAAGTCAAAGGAGGGATGTTTTTAACTCTCTATGGTTGATTTAACTTATTTAATATCTAGATTTTTATTTTTCCAAATCTTACGAAGGAATTTGAGAGAAAATCCAAATTGTAATATCAATAATACCCATCTAAACGTATCAATCAAGGGAAGAATTTTCGATTTTCTATGATTGGGTGGATAAATTGTTTTTATCGGAATATCTTTCATTTTTAAATCAAGAATCCAAGCTACTAAAAGAATTTCAGTTTCAAATTCGAATTTTTTTCGTGAAAGGCCAAAGTGCAAAATTTTTCGTAAAGATTTTGTATTATAACATCTAAACCCGCATTGTAAATCATACAAATTCCATTTCAACCAATAGTTACACCATCCAGTAGTAAGAGTATTTGAGACTAAATTTAACATTGGCATATGGCTATAATCTCTTCTTCCTAATACTATATCTACTTCTGGTTTTTTTATTACTGTTTCTATGAATTTTGATATATCTCCATGATGATGTTGGCCATCAGCGTCAAATATAATTATCCATTTTATATTAGGGAATTTATTGATTATTATATTAAATGCCCTGAGTATCGTATAGCCTTTTCCCTGATTATGAAGATTTTTGAATGTATAAATACCAAATTCATGCGCTATGTTACTAGTAGAATCAGTTGATCCATCATCGGCAAGGAGTAGTTGATTACGTGGGAAATATTTAACAAGATTGCGAATAACACCTGAAATGTTTTCCTGTTCATTAAATGCGGGTAGAAGAACCATAAAATCTCTATTTCTCAATGTATCCCCTTATTATAACTGGAATAGGTTGTAAGACGCAAAGATTCTTATCAAAAGCATACTTTTGTTAGAATTGAATGAATTTAAGTCTATGGAGTCATTAGAAAACAAATGTGAAAAAGATTCTCGTTGTAAATAATTACAGAATGATATTATTACATACGACATTTCAAATGTTTTTCAGAATAAATAAAAGTATTACACAAAAAGGGATTGATAGTAGTCTCTCGTAATTTAAAGATATATTTTCAAATATTATAGGTAAATTTAACTATCAGAAGGCTTTGCTAGGATTTAATTTATTTATATCAATGGACAGCTAAGAAGGAAGATACATGCCAGTCGATAAGTCTGTTTCAAAATTTGTTCGGGAAATACTCAATCAAGACCCCTCATTAGTTCATGAACTCCAGCAACGCAAAACAGCTCAACGAGAAATAGCGAAAAGAATAAAGGATCAACTAATTGAAGACTTAAATTTCCCAGATAAGGATCCAACAAAACTTGAGGGAAATGTTGCAGTCGCTATAACTAGATACTTAAAAAAACTCCGTGAACAACAGGAAGAACTATTGGGGATTAAAAAGGTACAAGAATTACTTAAAGAGGGAACTACAGAGGTTGCAGATGGGTTAAAGCACTATAAAGTTGTATTCCACGAAAATACGGATTCTTTCGAGGTTATAAAAGTAATTCTTTCTCAATTAGATCGAGGAAATGTTTGTTCAATCTCTGTTAAAACTCATGGAATTGAATTGTACGTTAAAAAGATGGCTGAGAATTCTTTTCTTAAAGACATTGATAATATCCAAGATGTCGATCCTTACAAATTACAGGAATCTCTCAGTTTGTTAAAACTTATTCTTCCACGGAATGCCGAAAAAACACCTGGTATTCTGGCTCATGTTTCTTCTTTGTTAGCCGATCAAGCAATTTCTCTCTACGACATAATGGTTCACCATTCTGATAATCTAGTGATAGTTTTTGTCATAAATGAGCAACACGCTTCAAAAGCGCGAGATATACTTTTAAGACTTAATCATGATAATCAAAGGAACTAACGAAAAACAGAAGCTAATTTTCGATGAGATTGATAATGTTAGGAGCACCAGGATCAGGAAAAGGGACACAGGCTAAGTTTATTGTAAAACAATACAATATACCTCAGATCAGTACCGGAGATCTACTTAGAACTGCAGTGAAAGAAGCAACAGAATTAGGAATTAAAGCACAAGAGTATATGAACTTAGGAAATTTAGTACCTGACGATCTTGTATTATTATTGCTCAAAGAAAGAATATCTCGGGATGATTGTTCAAAAGGTTTCGTTTTAGACGGATTTCCGAGAAATTTGGCCCAAGCTAAAGCACTAGAAGATATTACAGATGTAGATTTGGTTATTAGCATAAGCGTTGATTATAATTTGCTTGTTGAACGAATCACAGGCCGAAGAACTTGCAAAAAATGCGGAGCAATTTTCCATATTCAATATCAACCTCCGCTAAAAAAGAATATCTGTGATAAATGTTCTGGGAATCTTTTTCAAAGAGAAGATGATACAGAGGAAACAGTGAAAAGACGTTTGAATACATATAAGAATGAAACTGAACCTCTAATTGAATATTATGGCAATCTTAACATCTTAGAAACAGTAATAAGTGATGGAACTATCGATGAGATGCGCGAAAAGGTTGTAAATTTACTTAAAAAGAAATTCAGCTGAAATCTTTCTTCTTCTTTCTATTTTTTCGATCATTGCATATTCTTAGAAAAGTTGATCAATCTGATTGACAATCTTGATACCTAACGCAATATTTACATCAAGAGGATCACCTCTAAGTAAGTAAATCATCTTCTCACCACTTTCTGGACTAGTTTGAAGTAAAAAGGAACATATTTCTGCGTCTGTGGGATTTTCAGCAAAAAATATTAATTTTCTACTTTTACGAATAATTCCTTTTTCAGCGATGATATCTGGTTCTGCTCCTCGTCGTGTACTGGCCGTGAAATTGATTTGAATGGTCCAGCCAGCTTTTTGTAGATGTCTAATTACGATAGATTGATCGCTTTCTATTTGACGTGAACTTGAAGAATCACCAGTGGTTGGAGGTGTAACTATCGAAGAATTCTGTTCTAATACTGCTCCGTTTTCAAATTCGGTAGTAGAACTCGTACCTTCATCTGATTGTTGATGTGCTGTAAAAAGACGTTCAAGAACAACTGCATTGGCTTTCTCATTATTTTCTACTTTTAGAGATTGATTGGAGTCGGTTTCTATTTGTGGAGAGCTTTCCAACGTTTCATTTTGGATTGCTGAAACTGCTGGAGTCTGATCAAGGGTATGAACTTTAAAATCCTCTGAATTATCAAATAATTCTTGGAGAGCATCAATTGATGGAGCCTGTAATGGTGTTGAGGCTGATGAATCATAAATTAATGCCTCTGGTGCCTTCTCCTCTGATAATTCGGTTGGTTGAGAAGATATCAATCGTGAAGACAATTTTATTTCAGTGACTAATTCCTGGATTGGATAATCTATAGGTTGTGTTCTTACTGATACGGGTTCTCTCATATTCCTGTCTAGAGTGGTATCTAGTGCTTTTGTACCTGTTTTTTCATCTTGTACAAGTTTTTCTACAGGAAGATCTAGATCATCCCTAGTGAACTGGATATTCGAGTGTAATAACGTGCGTTGGTGTGATTTTTCAAGAATTTTTTGAAGTTCATGAATTTTCTGGTATAGAGGTTTATTTAATTGCTCATATTTTAATCTTGGGATTTGTCTTAGATAGTAATCGGCTTGAGAATAATTTTCTCCTTCTAGTTCGTGAACTACTAGTAGTAGTATTGCTTTAATTATGTATTCTTCTGTCTTTTCAGTGAAATCGTATTGGATAATTATTCTTAAGGTTTTATTCCTTAACCAAATTTTGTTTTCACTTTCATGAGCCATCGCTTTTTCATATAGGAGTTTTATAGTCCAAAATTCATCACTTATAAAATCAAACTTCTTCAGGGAAAGTTCCAAATACTCAATCGAATTAGTGATAAAATTTTCTTTAGAATAATGTTTGTACACCTCATAGGAGATTGTTCCTTGAAAGCGAGCTATTTCTTTTTGTGCAACAGTGTCTCCTATTATACCTGATTTATCAAATGCTGTTTCAAGAATATTCAAGGCGTCTTCCTTTCTATTTACCTCGTAATACAGGTAAGCAGAATTTCTATACAGATCTATTGCGACTAAAGGTTTATTTGTTAAATCTGCAGCAATTCGAAATAATTTGGCAGCAGAGGATGTATTCCCTACTTTGTGGTACGAAAAGGCTAAAGAACGAGATACCATCGAAATGTTTTCTAAATTTTCTGGTAAATCATTATATTTTGCTAAATCGAGTGATTTTTTCAGTAGTATTATTGAACATTCAAAAAGGGATACCTTTTGATATTCAAGGCCAATCTCCATTAATATCGATACGTATGCTAAAGGATTTGATGGTTTTTTTGGAAAATAATCAATCGCTGTATAAACTGTTTCCAAAATATCTTCCTTTACCCCGTGATGGTAATTTATTAATGCTAAGTATGAGTCAATTATGCCAATTATACTTTTAAATTGTGGTGTATGATTTTCAGCGAGTTCTCGTGCATCTTGAAATGATTTAATTGCGAGGGGAAGGTTTTGTTTAATAAAGGCTTGTTTTCCAGTAGTTATTTTTTGGTTAAGTTCTACTCTAAGCTCTGACATAAAATCAATTTTTTCAGCGTGCTTCATGATCATAAAACTTTCGTTTCTCTTTAATCACGAAGAACAAACTTAAAAAAAGTAAAATTAGCCCCCCCAGTCAGACCTTTCTGAGAACTTAAACAGTTTAATCATCAACTTTAGAGATGATTTAAAAGCGATTCAGGAAACAATCAAAAATATTAGAACAGATCAGATTACGGTGAATCTATTGAGAGTTTTTCGATATATCATACCATTAAGTTTCGTATTACTATTTATTATTAATATCTATACTGTTTCACTAGAAACTACGTTAATTGGCCAAAGAAATTCCGACAATGATGAAGTTAAAGGACTATATTCATCAGAAAATGACATTCCTATGGTAACATCTGCGAAAATTGGAAATTATATTATTGATGGAGAGACTAATCTCTCAACTGATAAAGACACTTATGCCCCTGGTGAAACTTTAACAGTTACAGCAGAAAGTAAAACTAATGATATGAATGGTTCTCTAGAATGGCGATTGGAATCACCAATTGGTGAAATTCCATTCGATTTTTATAGTGATCTTCAGTATAATTTTGTAGATCCTGATTTTAACAATCCAACCATTCCAGATTGGACAAACAGCACTATTGAACCCTTTACTTTTGTCGATTCTACTTCAGGAGTGTTAAATTTGACCACTGAAGCCGATATTGATGAAGAAGATAATGAAATTTACTATTATAATTCAACTGCTCTTGAAAAAGGAGAACGCTATATTGTATCATTTGATTATTTTTCTAAAGGTCAAAATTTGCTAGTAAATCCAGGATTGGAGTCTGGAGATACTACTGGTTGGAATGTAAACAGTTCGTATGTTCAAGCGAGAACTGATGCAAATAATGCATCTGAAGGCAGCTCTTATGCTTATATTAATGGAACTGAAGGTTTTCTTATAAAACAAAATGTCACATCAGGTTTTACTGTCAATAGGGAAATGACCTTTTCCGCAAAGGCCACTGGTACAACATTAGATAATTATTGGAAATTGCGCATAGAGGCATATAATTCTTCAGGAATTAGAATTAATTTTGATGAATCTGCTGATTCTCTGGGTTATTCAATTGATGAAAAGGGTTATGCATTTAATAAGTTGTACTGGACTATTCCAGATAATACAACGAAAATTGGTTTAATTTTTTATGGTATAGATGATGGACCAGACGCTGATGGGCTGTATACTGGATTTGTTGATGATTTTTACTTTGCTGAAGTTCCTCCGTCATTAATGTTTTCATATTGGGCTGAAGATAACCAATGGGAGAACATTACTTTAGCTGGAGGGAACAACGAATGGGAAACCACTTCTGATGAGAGCTACACAATTAACATTGGCGAAAATAACCCTGATAGAAATAAAACTTTCCGTATCTTTTTGAAAGATGAGAGTACTGCTACGAATATTACCACTGCTTACTGGCTCCTTGATAATATTTCTGTAAATATGGTTACAAAACCTGCTGCAGAAACAGCTATTACTATTGTAAGAAACAGTGGAACAATAAGCTCTACATGGATTAATAGGGGATTCGTTAATCCATTATTAAGTACATATGACATAAAAGCTGAAGACCAAGAAGATGTCGCAATTCCTCCAGATTGTGAAGCAACAATAACCATTCAACTCCCAACACATCAGATCTATTTTGGTTCTTGGATATTTACGCTTAGTATTCACCGGGAAGATTCTGCAACATCTTTGGAGACCAAGCAGGTCAATATCTCGTTTGTAGTCGAAGAACAGATGAATTATGTATTAAATGATGTGTACTTACTAAGGGGATCTACTAATCAAACTGTAGAAAATGAATCTGTTTACACAGAGTATTATAACAACGAAACAAATATCGAAGCAATTTCACCAGGAGATAATGTTGCAATTCTCGGGTACCTAGAGGCTAACTCTACCCTAGGGGAATGGTATGATCTTGATTATTTGTTAATAAGCTCAGCAACAGTTGAATACACTTGGTACAGTACTTGGGCTTCAAAAGAAAATATCAGTTGGATAGAACCTCATTTTATTACCTATAATAAAGAAGGAGAAACAGTTTTAGACGGTAACTTTAGTGCTCCTTTTAACAATATCAAATCATTAGGACTTGAATTCAAAATTCCTGAAAGAGGAATATTTGGTAATTTAACTGCAAATCTCAGTTTAACACTAGCTAATACAAATCCAAAACCAGGAAATGTTGGTGGGATTCCATTAACCCTCGAAATTCCTCTAAGTTTACCACCTGTTAGATTCACTATTAATGTAACAGATGAGAACCTACCATCTGGAAGTTATTTCTTAACAGATTATCTGTCTGGAAACATGACCGTTAATATGTTAAATTATGTAACGAATCTATCTGAAATCTATTCAGAGCGCAATATTACCGCAAATATTTCAATACCTATAACAGATTTAGATCTCACAGTAATTTTAGAGAACGAGGATAATAGCGAATATATTCTCAATTTGAACACCAATTATATTGGGAATACAGTCCTATGGTTAGATAAAATCGATCCTCATTTAATTGCCGGATCCTATGAATTTTGGATACGGTGGAATACAGCCTATAAGCAAGGAATCTCAGAATACGATAGAATAGGAATATCAAATCGCACCATATCAATACAAGGAACACTCACAATACCTCCCATAACCGAAATTATCGAGATTGATCAAGGGGATTTTACTTCTATTAACTTCACAGTAATTTTAAGTGAAACAGGGAATTTCATTGGAGGATTAAATCTCAAAGGTGTTACTTCTGGGCTTGAATCAAATGGTACTCATATTGTTTATGAAGAACAAGGTGTCTATAAAATTGATTTAGATATTCCTTATGATCTTGAGCCAAATGATTACGAACTTAAAATATTCATAACTGGAAATAGTATCCCCTTATCTGTACTCACTTATAGAGTAATAGAGCGAGAAGACGTTGACACAAATAAAGAAGAGCCTATTGATATAATAATGAAGTTTGGAGGCCTTGTGATATTTCTTGCTGTGGGTATTGGTGCCGTGGGAGCACTTTTTTGGGCTAATAAATCAATAAATTAGTCCATCAATTTTTCCCTCTCTCAAAATAAAATCTAGAGAAATCCAGAGAAATTTTGGAATATTATGATTTAATTTCTATTTAGCTATTTTTGAATATAGATCAGCTAATTCTTTTACAGCTGTGTTAATATCGTGTTTTTTTAAGGTTTCTATGCCATTTTTTTGTATTTTCTTCCTTAATTTTGCATCTTTAGCTAATCTTTGGATATTTTGGTTAAAGTCTTCAATTGAATTTCCTTTAAGGCAATCCTTTTCATGTGTTAACCATTCAAAAACGGGATGATCTCGAACTATAGGAAGTTTTCCATATGCAATGCTTTCAAGAAGGGCAATCCCTTGATTTTCTTCTCTACTTACATATAGAAAAACATCTGCAGCATTCCAAAGAGATTCTATAGTTTTTCGTGAAACATATCCAGTAAAGCGAATGTTAGAGTTCTTTCTACTCAATTGGAAAGTTTTTCGAAGATAAGGTGAATGGGCTATTGTACCAAGAGGAAGATATTTTCCTATCCAGTAAAATTTATGTTCAGGGGTTCTCATGGCTACTTTCGCAAAAACATCAGGAGCTTTTCTATAAATACACAAACCTACTGTAATTACTAATAGCTGATTCTGTTCTATTCCAAGTTTCTTTCTAGCATTTTCTCCTAACATTTTATTTTGGCGATTTTTTGATAGATCTATCCCATTTGAAATAACTGATATTTGATTTGGCTCATATCCATACCTGAGAAGAATATCACGATTATAATTACTAACAGCTACAAGATGATCTGCATACGAGTAATATTTTGTCAAATATGGTACAAGAGCGAAATCTATTCTATTAGAAAAAAGAAAGCTATTTCTGAAATCTTCAATCGTAGTATGGCCAGTCATAACAATCTGAAATTTTCTCCTAATCTGTTTTGATAGCATTTTCGCTTTAATTAACGATTGAGGAAGTGCTGTGTGAAAATGATAGATATCATAGTAAGGTTTTTTCCCATTGATCTCCGTTTCTACTCCGTAATCCTTCAATTGATTAGCTAAACGCGTAGCAGAGCTGTAAACACCACTACCAATTAAGCTTTTCTCCATATCTAGGATAAAATTTACTTTCATTTTATCAGCTCTCTTCAACTTGCTTGAATAATGAGGAACCCGAAATCTTGAATATTTTTCTATAGAAATTTTGAGATTTGATGAATATAGTTCTTTCGGTGTTTCACTATATTAGCGAAAGTTTTTTTTGGTTTGGCTAATCCAGTTTATATAAGGTTACTTTTATTCGGACAAACCTTACTTTTTAAAGATAAACTCGACTAAATATCCCTGTATAATAGAATCAAAATCCTCTAAATGAGTAAGATCTATTCATCATTCAAAGGAGTGTACTTAATCCTATGCTAGATTTCATTTCAAAGGAAATATCCTCATTTCCACAGGTTATTCTTCGTCAAGCTCAATTGGATGACTTTGAATTCATAAATGAAGTTCAGTATTCAGAAATGAAAGATATTCTTACAAAAGCTTGGAAAAAAGGATTCAATTGGGAATCTTGGAACAAAGATCTTGCTGAAGCTGCAACTGGAGCTTTTCACAAAGTATTTGTTATTGAGGTTGACTCTAACCCCGCTGGTTACCTTTGGTTGAATGTAGAAATAAATAATTTATGGATAACTGCAATTGTTCTAGCTTCGAAATGGCAGAGACGTAAAATTGGTAAATTAATCATACAGTTTCTCATTGAAGAATGTCGAAAAGAAAATTTGAAGTCAATAGAATTGGGTGTCCAGCATAATAATGATAAAGCTCAAATTTTTTACAATAACCTTGGATTCAAACAATTTGATTTTTTAAAACAAGCAAATACAGACTTATTACGCTTAAGTCTTGAATAAGAATTTATAAAAATCAAAGCAAAACATTACAAATCGTTTTTCCTGAAACAATGTCCATTATAACGACCGTTGGTCCTGTTTCAAGATGAATGGATAGAATAGGTAGTCCATCTGCCGTTTCGAGATTCAATCTGTCGAAGTCAGCATTTTTTAAGATTTCAGTTGCCTTAAAAATCATTTCTTCAAGTGAAGTGCTTTCAACGTCAAAAAACCTATACCCTTGGTCAAAAGGTGTTGCTAGGTAATATTTTTTTGACTTGTATCTTTCAATATGAGTTAAACTGAGGAGAATATTACGCAAACTGTATTCAAGTAGTCCTGTTTGATCTTCATCCCAAATACTTGCCATTTGAAATCTCAGCTAGTTCTATTGGAATAGTTCAATAAAAAGCTATCCATTTCTATGTATAAAGAAAAATAATTGTACTCTAATGTCAATATTCCCTTCGTGAAAACCCATAAGAGGTTGACATATGGTTTCGGAATATCTATATACTAGGTTACTTACCAGTGATTGAAATCAGTAGCTTGTTACTGATAGTCGACTTAACGATAGAATAGTTTATGTGAGAGGCACTATTACTACGTTCAGACCATTGATAAAAGTGTAGATTACCTTCTAGTTCTACTTTCACTCATTCAAGAGTAAATTGCTTTCTAAAAGTATGGTAGTTGTACTTCTATGTAATTCCTACCATGAATGAATACAGGGGTTTCCTTGTTAGCTCCTATGTGAAATTAATTTAAAATTAACGGAGCTCCAATGAAAGCAAAATCTTTTGATAAATTTGCGATTTCTCTTCTCAATCCCTGAAGATAAACCTCATTACTCCATTTTTCTGGAAAAATCTCAAGTAAATCAATTTCAATCGTTTTAATACCTGGTAATGTTTCTTGATATCCCTTAATTTTAGATTCCAAGGAGATTTTATTCGATATTTCGCCAAATTTACTTATTAAGACCCTCATAGGTGCAACAGGAGAATCAAAATTCTCATAACTCTCAGTAGCTTTTCGTAACATCATAAGGGGTTCTTTAAAAGGAAAAACGAGCTGAGCTAAAATAACACCTCTGCTAAAAGCTCGATGAGTTTGTCCTGCAAGGTCTTCTTGCTTCTTCAAAGCATTGAAGGGAAATTCTTTGAGAAAATCCCCTATGATAAAATCGTTTGTCGGAGGAAAAGAGAAGGGTTCTGTGTTGAAGTGGTTATCAAGCCATTTTTCCTCAGGAACTAATAATCCCGTAAGAAATCTATGATCGGTAGTGATTGTTTGCCTACTGACCGAGAACTTGGTCCAATAAATTCCCGCTCCATAAAGAAGTATATGAGATACGTTATCCTTGATAATTCTAGAAAAGTCTACTGGTACAAAAATTACGCTTGAATTATGTATCGATTGAACTTCTTGATTTTTATATAGCCATTTGTCACCTGTATTAAGAAAATGAACCCAATCTGAGATTACTATTAAAGTTTTTAGGTTACCCAAGGGTTGCTTGGACTGATTTACTTGACTTCGGTGCATTTTAATTGTACCTCAACAACTTTACTGAAAAAAACCCTCAATTATATAGCTTGGCATTAATAGTTTATATTGCTACGTCTATCAAATCGATTTTTCCTTATTGATCAATAAATTTTTTACACTTTTTTTGAGTTAATTCTTCTCATTCGTCATGAAAGAATTATAATCCAACTTCAATTGATATAAGTTAGTTTTTATCGTTCAAACGCTGAGGTAAAGTCTTCTAGGTTGAAAAAACCTTGACTCAGAGAGAAACTGGCATGAAACTCTATACAAAAAGGAAAAAAAAGAAAAAAAGAGTAGTGGAATTTATACGCCCCGAATAATCGGAGTCTGGAATAATTCGGTTGTGATTATATTAATTACATAAATCAGAAAGAGCGTCATTAATCCGATCAAGATTGAGGCATTCCATTTTGTTATATCACCTAATTCGGGAATCAGAAGATATTTGATGAGAAGAACAATTGCTAGATAAACTAATACTGGGATAAGCTGTGCTGCGGCTCCAGAGAAGATATCTGTGGGATCAAGATCACCAAGTCCACCAATAATTGCACCTATTACAACAGCAACTAGTAATACTATCAGCAGTGCGACTAGTAGAAGCCTAATTATGTAACCTGTGTCGGTCTCTTTTTTACCTGCAATTAATCTAGTGCCTAAGTACAGTATTACGGCAACAAGAATTATTGCTATGATCAATAAAAGCCATGTCATTAAGTCATTTGCATCAAATTGTTGTGATATCATGATTGTCACCTAAAAAATTAGCTTTGATTAATGAACTAATCACGTTGAAGCAACTTTCAATCTCCCTAATAAAAGTTTTATAGAAAAGTAGAAAAATCTCATATGATGAATTACTATAAATGTCCCCTAATTAATATGTTTTTGCGTTATACCAGTGTTTTTTTATTCTCTGGCATCATGAAGTTTTATTGAGAGTTTGAACGCCTTTTCTAAAAGATAAACATATCCTTTAGCAGAATACTTTTGTGCGGTATAGAATGCGTGTTTACCATATTCATTCTTCATGTCCTTATTATTTAGGAATTTGTCAATTGCTTGAATAAGAGATTTATGATCACCAGGTGGAAATAAAAGTCCATTCTTTCCGTCTTGTATATAATCCAGAATTCCACCACCAGCAGCACCAATAACTGGAAGTTTTTGACTCATAGCTTCAATGACTGTTAATCCTTGTGTTTCTGTATCACTTGGAGTTACCATGAAATCCCCCATTCTATAAACATAAGGCAGCTTAGTATGGCTAATGAAACCTGTGAAAGCATAATTTTGTAAATTTAGCTGCATTGCTTGTTTTTTGTACATCTTTAGATGGGGTCCATCCCCAACGATTAGTAAAAAAACGTTTGGATGACCTTTCTCAATCTTTTTAAACGCTTTCAGTAGAACTTCTAGCTTTTTTTCATATGATACGCGACCACAATAGAGAATAATTGTTTGGTCTTCTCTTATCTTATATTTTTGTCGAATTTCTTTTTGAAATTTCTCATCTTCTAATGTAAATTCAGTATTCTTGAAAAAAACACTTGAAATCATGTTAGGAAGGGAATAAACTGGTGGTTTAACACCGTTATATTTTAATTTGCGTTGAAGAGTCTTAGATGGAGTAATGACAACATCTGAATATTTATAAAACCATCTTACATAATTCCACATAAAATTCTTAACCAGACCAGCACTACTAAATTTTTCAGCCTTATAACCTCCAATCACATGACCAGAATATAGCACGATGTCAGTGTGGTAAGTATTTAGTAATGGGAGATCGTAAAAGACTCTTGCGTTCAATGTAGCTGTATACCCTAAAGAAAAGGGAGAATGACAATGAATAAAGTCCAATTTTTCTCGTCGGAGGTTTTTAGTCAATTGTAATGTTGGAACGGCAATATTATACCCTGGATATGCTGGAAATGGAAAGCTTCTCAGTTCAACAATCGGGATTCCCTCTATTCTGAAGGGGGATCCTTGTTTCAATTTTGGTACAAAAATAACAAATTCATGTTTGTTTCGAAGGCTCATAACTTCATTGATGATGGAAACAACAACCCCATTTAAATTTGGAACCCATGAATCAGAAAAAATCCCAATTCTCAATATATCAAACCCGATATTTTATTTAAATGATTGAAATCTTGATACTGATCTTCAAAATTTTGAAATAGCGCATTAAATCTTAATTGAAATGATTATGCGACTAACAAATTTTGTTTTGAGTCACCAAATATATCCTTCGTACAAATTCTACGATTCAAGATTAAGTTGATTTCAGCTTTCTTTCTCCATTGTCATCTTTCAAAGATGCAGAAATCGAATCTCATCGTTGGGACGGACGATTTTTTTTAATTCTTTAATCAAACTAAGTGGAATCTGGTTTGAATTTATAGTACAAGCAGCTGCCATTTTGTGTCCACCTCCATTGAATATTTTAGCGACAAGAGAGACATCATAAAAATCTTGTTCATTATTTCTCTTTGTTACTCGGAAACTAATACGAATCAGCTCATTAGGAGATTTATTATATATTAATGCAATAACTGCAACCCCTTTCTCAAAAATTGCGCGAAATACTTCTTTAGCAAGTTTTCCTGGTATTGATCCACGAGTATCTAGAATTAATATTCTTGGATATTCATCTAAGGATTCAATAAAAATATCTATCTTCTTACGAGTCCTCTCAAATACACTTTGATATTTCCTATAGTTATTTTGCACCCAGGTTGTAGAAAGAATATTATTTCCTAAATTTGATAATAGCGTGCTTATTTTTCGAAGTACTTTGGGATTATCTCCATTCATATTGAGAATAATATCTAATGGTCGATATATGTCTGGTAGTTGAGCAGTATCAGCAAGATTACCTAATTTTCTAATATCTGTGGCTATTGAGTCATTTTTGAATTTTAAATATCCATAAACTAACTCTGTAGCTGAATCCGCCGTAGGAATTACCCTATCTTCCTCCATTAATTGCCCTGTCATTAAAAGATTCTCATAGTTTGATTTGTGATGGTCAATATTAATAGAGTTGCCTATTTTTGGTAAATCCACGGTATAATTAGTTTTAAAGTTACTTTTTGATAAATTCTTTGCTTCATTCACTGTTGCAAAGCGAATGTGTACTTCTTCCCCATATCTGCGCAAAAAAAGGGCAGCAGAGCAGATACCATCAAAATCTATATGCGTTACAATTATCATAATTCCTTTCCACAATTGAAACAATATTTTGACTCAGGTTGATAGCGGGATGATTGGCATTGATGACAGATTTCACGTGTCTCTAGTCCAAAATGTTTTTTTTGTTTTTGCTTTTTAAATTCAACAGCAAGTTTTTCCTCTATTGGTGATTGAACCTTTGATCGACGTGAATACATTAAAAAGTAAATTATTCCAAAGAGAATGAGGCCACCGAAAACAATCAGAAAAAATAAATCAGGGGAAGCGCTATCCAATACTTCAATAATGATTACTCCATTTGTTGGTCCTTTACCTAACACGTTTAAATTGATCCAAAGAACAGCAATACCTTTTGAGAGTGGCTTCCATGATGAAGTGTAGATATTGTTCCTATGTTCAAATGATATTTGGGTGAAAGTACCATTACTCTCTACGATTGTTCCATTAATGAAACCTGAATTAAGAGTAGGGTCATCAGATGAGAGTTGAATTGTAGTTGATTCTCCTTTTGCAGGCCTAGAAGTAAAGAGAACATCAATTGGGAAGTGTTGGTCATTAATTAGCCATTGAAATAAACTCATGATAAGTAGTAAATTGTCCACTTCTTTTGGATCAGATATCACACCAGGATCAATAAAAGGCATTAAACCACCAAAAACAACGACTTTTCCTTTTGATGTTTCTTCTTCCCAGTATGCGGCAATGACCTCAGAATCTTCGCTATTCTTATCAATTGCAGTAGCTAGAATTTCACTTCCTTTATCTGGATTGATTTTAATGGATGTACCTTGATAATCAAATTTTTGTATGTCTCCGTCAATTATCTGTCCTGTTGTGTCAAGTGTTCCATAATCGAAGCGAGATAGATTGGTACTATCATCCTCAATTGATATACCATATAGTTCTAGCAAATTATTGATAGACGATTGATTTGATAAAGTCTCTGTACCTCCATTTAACTGTGAGGGAAATGAAAGTACTAATAAGGAGTGACCTACTGAAACCCAATCCTGTATAAGTTCAACTTCTGATTCTGAGATCCCAAACTCAATATCCGAAAGTACTAAGATATTTTGCTCTTGTAAATCGGGGTAGGAAATTCCTCCTGAATTTTTTCCTGTAATAAATAAAGGATCAATGGGTGAAATCAGATCTGTGGGTCTAATCGCTCCTTTTGATTGCATTCCATAGAATAACTCAAGAATATGTTGTAGTTGACTAAATTTTCCAGTTGGTCCGTCAGGTACATAAGAATCGTTATCATATCCTTGGAAAAAAAGGATATTTCCTCCTGGATATCTATTTTCTATAGATATCGATAGATTAGAAACTTTTGATAAATTATTTGCGCCATATGAAAATGATAAGGATATATTTGCCTCTCGTTTATCCATGCTTAGGTTCAAAGGTATAAATAATGAAATATTAAGAATATTGAATCCATTTGTTAAATTTTCACCTACATTACCAATTTTGATTTCAAATGGAGACTTCTGATCAAAAGTTTCATTATTTGTGTGATTATTATAACTCGGATAAGTCTGAACTAAATCAAAATGAGTTAAGGTGCTATTAAGTGTAGAATAGAGACTAATCTTATAGGTTCGATTCTCTCCATTGATAGAATGACCAAAATATGAAAAAAAAGAATTCAATTCACGTGGTGCGAAAACAAAAAGGGGATTTTCTTCATTTACTTCCAAAAGCTTGAGGTACGCATTTGATAAATCAATAAATCCATTTCCCTGATATATTGGTGAGACATTACCAATAAATTTAGCTGAATCAAGAAGAGCAGCTTTTATGGTTGTTGGGGAAGCCTCCTTGAATTTTTCTTTCAATAGCGCTATCCCTCCTGTTACAAAGGGGGCTGCAAAAGATGTCCCACTCACACTTTCATTTTTATCTTCATGATTATAACCTACAATATTTACACCAGGTGCTATGATATCTGGCCCCATAATTCCTGAAGGTCTAGGGCCGCTGGATGAAACCAATGGAACCACAGTTTGATTAAAAGACATACCTACCGATATCACTTCAGAAAATATCGCTGGGGAAGTTAAACTAGCTCCATAAGGCCCATAATTTCCTGCTGAAACTATAAATGGAACCTTTTTTTCAGATATTTCAGAAATTAAAGACGAATTAATGGAATCGAGCTGTGTTGAACCCAATGAAGCATGAATTATAGATACATTCAGGCTTAATGCAAGTTCTAATCCTTTCTCTAGCCAAGCTACTTCTGCGAAACCCGATTCATCAGTCACTTTTATACTGATCAATTTTACATCAGGAGCTATTTTCTTAATAATTCCTCCGACAAGTGTTCCATGGCCAGAGTCATCATCCACGTTACTTGCATTAGGAATAACGGAATATCTTGGTTCATACAATGTAACCCAGCTATTATTGTTGATACCTGAGTCTAAAACAGCAACTGTTACATTTTTTCCTGAAGATACTTTTTCTATTAACGATGGATTTATCTGATAGTAAGTTTCATTAAATGCTGCTTCAACATCATCAGATTGTTGAATACTACTAACACTATTTTGTAACAGTTCTTTAAGATTTACAACATTTGGAACTTGAGAAGAGACAATAGAAGATTGAGTAAAATCAATAGAATTTGTAAAACTTGGTTCAGAAATAGATAAAGATACTGGTTCTACATTTAAGAAGCATAGAAATGCTGAATTAAGGATTAGTATTATTAAAAGCAAATTTCTCTTAATTCTGGGCCAGATTCGCATATTTTTACCTTCTTTGATTAAGTATTAATGTTTTCATCTATTACTGTAAAGATATCTGCAATTGAATCAATTTCTCTTGAAGGATTAATTGTGTTTTTTAAATGATCATCAGATATCCCGGTATGGACTAGAATGGTATCCATCCCAGTATTGATCCCAGCTGCAATATCAGTGGATAAACGGTCACCAATATAAATAGCTTCATCGATGTTTGGACAAGACATTTCTTTTAAGGTAAGATCAAGGAGAAAACGATTAGGTTTGCCAATTATCACGTCAGGATTTTTTGAACACGCGTTGGTTAGTGCAGCAATTCCTGCTCCAGCACCAGGAACTAGAAAATTTTCCATTGGATAACTATTATCAGGATTTGTTCCTAAAAATAATCCTTTGTCATTTATTATGACTCTCATGGCATCAGCTAATTTTCTCCACGTTAATTGCCGATCCCAGCCAATACACACTCCTTCCAATTCTGGTTCATATTTTTCAGCAACATAAATGCCTTGCAATTCAAGTTCCTCTCTCAATCCTGATTCCCCAATCATGAACATTCGTGAGTAATTTCTTTCTCGTAAATATATGGAGGCCCCATATGCAGAATTTACTATTGTATATCCTTCAGGATTGAAACCTAACTTTTTAAATTTCTTAATGAATCCATCACGTGATAAGCTCGAATTGTTGGTCACAAATCCTAGCTTGATCCCAGCTTTTTCTAATTTTTCAAGTACTTTTTGGGCATCTTTGATTGCATGGGTTCCTTTCCAGACAACACCATCACAATCTAACAAAAAAAAATGTTTATTTCGTAATTTGGCAACCAATTTCAATCAAGATCACAAACACAAAATAAAATGTATTCTTTTCGATATCAGAAACGAACTTCTCCTTAAATCAGTATAATGTTATACATTTGTTAGGTCTATTATATCAGAATCGGCTGGTCCAGTTCCTATCCATGAGAATTTCATTCCTAATTGATTTTCTTTTTGTGAAATCCAATTTTTAGCTTCAATGCTCAGATTAGAGAATGAATTCTGATGTTTAACGTCTGGAAAAAGGATATCAAGTTTTGTAATGGCAATTTTCGTTGCTCCATTTAACATAATACTTCTACGAGCTAATTCGAGATTAAAAGGAGCTGCTCGTCTTATTCGTTGAGTCACCGTACCATATTCCTGCCAACCTCTTCTTTTTGTTTCTTCTTCTGAAAGTTCATTTTGCATTTTTTCAGCTTTAAGTGAGCCAACACGAGTAACAAATGCCTTAAAAACGACTATTACTTCATCTACACATGTAGGTCCAATTCCAACATCAGAGCATATTGCAGATGCAGTTATATCTTTACTTGTTACATGAGGATAGGTTCCATGCCAAAGTGAAAGATGAGTAGCCTGAGTTCCTTCCAACAATATTGAACGATCATCTTTCATTGCTTTATGCAGTTCTAATGGAACGTCGATTAAATAATTTGCTAATTCTGGTAAATCTTTCGCTAAAGCTAATTTTCGTTTCACACGGTCTTCATTAGCAGGACCTGTTCCTGATCCTGAAGTACCAACAGTACTAGTGAGATGTACATCTGAATTATCTCTCTTAATGTGTTCTTCAGATATTATACCACAGTTATAATCGCAAAATAACTTCGATTCTGATTCAGTGACCTTCATTTCTTTTATCATTACTTCAGGATTAATTAACACTCCTGGGCCGATTAATAGTTTTTCTACATTTTCTCCTGCAAATCCACTAGGAACCATGCGTAATTTGTATGTTTTATTTCCAACAACAACTGTGTGGCCTGCATTTGGTCCAACTCCTCCTCTTGCCACAATTTCTACATCTTTTTGAACTAAATGACTAATAAGCTTTCCCTTCCCTTCATCACCAAAAAATCCTCCAACAACTACCGTAACTGGCAATTTTCTTCAACCTTGACCAATTGTTTTATCCTAATGTTCCATTTGATTGACTGAATAATTGATATGAAATCTCATTCAAAAGATTTCCTTATCTAAATTGTTATTATTGGGATTAGTAAATTCTTAAACCATTGCTGAGTTCTCTATGAATATGGAGGAAACTGTACAACAAAGCTATTAATATTTGTAGGAGAGTCAGAGGAATTGTGAGAAAAAAACGATTTTTGTCAATTTTTCTTTTAGGTCTTTCTGATTCTCTAAAAGAATTTGCATGAAAGAATGAGCTCTCTCTGGTTGGCTCAATAAAAGCCATGATTGAAGTAATAATTGAAGTTCATCTAACCTATCTGGTTTTTTCTCAACAAGGGGCTGAATCAGCTCGATAGTTCTTCTATAATCCTGAAAATCAAAAGCTAATTTTGCAGCTAATCTACATGCAGAAACATGTTCAGTATTTGCTGAAGCAACTTCATTTGCTAGCTTATATGCCATTTCAAACTTTTTTTCTATCATTGCTATTTGCGCAAGTTGCATTTTGCTCTCATGAAAATTTGGGTCTAATTCAAGTGATATTTTAAAATTCTCTTTTGCCTGAATAGGTTCATTTAGCTGTAGAAGTGTTAAACCAAAGTAAAATCTTATGATTGGATTGTGCTTTTCTATTTTTACTGCGTCCTCTAATGCTCGTTTAGCCCGATCAGGTCTATTTATCTCCAGAAATAATTCAGCTAGTAACAATACTATTTCCAAACTTGTTTTTCCATGCTTTTTTGCTTGATATAAGCAATCAATTGCCTTTTTATGCTGTTTGAGATTTTTATACACCCTTCCCATGTTAATAAAAAGGCTTTGAGGTGGTTTTCCTGGTCTAAACATTGGAAGAGCTTCACGATAGGCATCAAGAGCTCTAGCAAATTCACCGTTGGCATGAAAAGCAACTCCTAGTCCATATTGTGCATGCTGGGAATTAGGAAAATTAATTAAAATTTCTTCATATACAGCAACTGCTTGGCCATATTCTTTCTTATCTAGAAAATTCTGGGCAAGGAGTAACCCTGGATCTGGATTTCCAGCCTTATAAATTGCTTGTTTCAACACCTTTTCGACTTTAACTTCATTTTTTTCTTCATTCCAGACCATAGCTAACTCTATTGGTATCTGATGAGATTTGGGATGTTTTTTTTGAGAAGATTCTAGTAGTTTAATTGCCCGTTTATTCTGTCCGAGTTTTCGTAAAATACGGCTGAGGAGGATAGGAATTTCTGGATTTTTCTTATCTATCTTCATCGCTTTCTGAAAACTCTTCTCAGCATCACTATATTCTTTAAGTTCCGACTCAATAAGTCCTTTCTTTATCCATATTTCTGAACTCTTTCCCAGATTCGCTGCACGAGTGAAAGCCTCTCTCGCCTCAACGTATAATTTCAAATTTGTTAAGGTAACGCCGTAATTTGCCCAAACACCTGCATTTTGTTGCATTTCTTCGTCTAGTAAGGCTGTTTCAAACTTACGCTTTGCTTTAGCCCATTTTTTCTTTTTTATAGCGAAAGTTCCAGATCTTACTAATTTTAATGGATTTACCGCATCTTTTGAAGGAGGAGTCACGATTATTCCAAACGGAGTCTTGCTTTTAAAAAGGCCCAAAAAATATTGTTTTCTTTTTAATGATAAGAATGTATGAACCTTGCCAGAAAAAGAATATCATTTGAAAAATAAGGAAACCTATTGTTGTGCTCAAATAATCTCTTTTTAGATCAGATGAATTCTTGATTTACCGTTTGAAAATATTTTATTTTACATTTCGGGATTATGCAATACGGGCGTAACAGTGGAATATTTAGGGTTCTAATATTCTAATCTATTCACAAACTTAAAATCTTAGTTGATTTTAGTTCGTAAGGAAAGAGAAAAGGTGTCACATCCTAATTTGAAAATTTCAGGAAAAGCTGATGCAAGTAGTAATTCGCAGAACAGTGCCGACAAAAATGCTAGGGAGGAAAAATTACACCCTCTTGAAGCAAAATACGGAAAAGAGCCAAGAATTGTGCCTCAAGAACGATGGAGCTGGCATTAGCATTTTTATTTTTTTCTTTTTTTTTTTTAGTTCCTAGTTGATAAGTACAAAAAGTAAAGCTTTTACCTGATTGATTTTATCTTGCGTCAAAGACAAAAGGTATCAACTTTTTTTCACCATCCGTTTTTAGCTGGATAAAGCAAAAAAATTTACAAATTGATCAAGTATTATTAAAAAAGATGTATCGCAAAGAACTGAAATGAGTAATTTATACGTTACACCTGATAAAGAAAGGATAATATTGATGTTATGTTGTTGATAGTGATGTTAAAATGAGATCTTACCCCTTTATTCAAACAAGTGTTTTCACAGATGAACGATATGCCTTTTCTGGTAATCAATTAGCGACATTTTGGAATCTCTCCCAATCTGATTTAACAGATGACGAAATGTTGGGAATAACTCGTGAAATGAACTTTTCTGAAACAACTTTTGTATTGCCTTCAGATCATGATAAATGTGTCAAAAGAGTCCGAATCTTTACTCCTGGCAGAGAAATTCCTTTTGCTGGGCATCCAACTCTTGGAACAGCATTTGTTATGAAAAATAAGGGGGTCATTGAAGAAAATGCTGAAAATTCTTATTACGAACTTGGTATTGGTCCAATTCAGGTTTCCTTCTCAGAAAATAACTATGTTAGCATGCAACAACCTAAACCCACCTTTTTAGAAGAGTTTAAAGGAAGAAAAGCGATTGCGAGCATATTAGGAATTCCTGAAGATGAAATTTCTGAACAATGGCCAATGAGATATGTTTCAACTGGATTACCTTTTCTGATTGTTCCATTAATCTCTTTATCGTCAATACAATCGATCAAATTGGACGTAAATCAATTATTAAATGTATTAAAGGAGTATCCTTCTCAAGAATTATTAGTATTTTGCTCTGATACTATTCATTCAGATTCCAATGTGCATGTGCGAATGTTTGCCCCATCAGTAGGAGTAATTGAAGATCCTGCAACTGGAAGTGCTGCTGGCCCACTGGGAGCATATCTAGATAAGTATAATATTATAAATAAACAATCTCATGGAAAGAAAATTAGTATAGAACAAGGCTATGAGATTAATAGACCGAGTAAGTTAATAGCAAAATGTTCTTATGATAATAATATTATTTCAGGAGTTACGGTTACGGGTCAAGTAAGATTAACTGCAAAAAGTACTTTTTTCATTACTGATTAGTTAATTTCATATATAATCCCAGTAAAATTTATGAGGGAAAAGAATACCTAAGACAAATCTATTTTCTCTTAAACTCATTTACTTTAGTTTCTCCGGTCATTTAAGAAAAATCCTAATTATAAAGGTTACAACTGAAATTCCCTACGAAACACAAATAGTTTGCGCAAATTAATCCAATTAAGCTTCGAAAAAATAATTCGGATGAAAAAAAAAGGAAGATTAGACCTTAATAAATTATTAAGGTCACTTATTTTGTTGCTGCGAGTATGATGTCTGACTCTTTGACAGTTTTTCTACCAGAGTGTTGTGCAATATCAACTGCATATTTTGCAACACCAGTGGCATAGTCTGTCAAAACTTCATTGAGTCTGTCAATCGCATCAGCGGCTACACGGTATGCGCCAGCTGTACGAATGAGTTTCTCTACTCTAGCACGAGCAAATCCTGTCATAATATCACCTTTTCTCCAA
>SDBT01002105.1_pt1 | contig 35586 bp, 57 predicted proteins | sample 2277101 | NCBI WGS metagenome assembly SDBT01 (sample SAMN10404973, study PRJNA504765) | marine sediment metagenome | isolation source: marine sediment core GS10_PC15, 103 cmbsf | place: Arctic Ocean: Southern Knipovich Ridge | collected 2010 | reverse complement strand
TCAACCAACAATGTGTAATATCTTGTTTTATCAAAATCATCTTGAATTGAATTTGATAATATTTGATTGATGATTTTTAGATCAATTTTTCTAGCCATAAAATTTAAAGTTAATATTAAGCCCATAGAGCCATTAAATAAATTCTAGTACGCCATACTACCTTTTTTACATTCCTTATCAAGCCTCGTTGACTATATTACCCAAGAATTGCGACTTAATAACTAATTGTAAGGCGATCTTGTGCAAGCTATAGCCATTTCTCTAGCCTTCTCAAAATCAAATTTACCAGATGTATTGCTTTTAAAAGCTTTTGCCAAATCCTCGATAGCCTTAGGAGTTGTAACCTCAAGCTTTTTTGCTTTATAGAGCATTTTTTGACAGATAGACTTATCCCCAACAAATTTAATTTCTGTGGTATTTCCGCCAATGTAAAACGGTGCAAATCTGTTTTTATTTTCAGCTTGACAAGTGAGCCATATTTTAATCAATTCAGTTTTTAACCAGTGCCGAGTTTTAGGATTTGGATTGTAGCTATCAAAATGATCGTAGTTTATTTTCTTCAAGCCTCCGTAGGCTATAATTGTTGCATTGGTGTGTCCATTATCAAATAAAATAGAAATAGGGTAGCTGGCAGCCTCGATAATCCGCTCCACTTGAATTTCGGCTTGTTGATCAAGGGTTAAAATCCTATTTCCTGTAAAAAATTCTAACCAATCCGCCAGAGCAGGTTTGCCATTAAAACCATATTTCTTATTCCAAATTTCCATCGTCACCTCAAGAATATAGCGTTTTGTTGCTGTCTTAAATGCCTCATCTGAAATTTTATTTTCAAGACTTTGAAAAATTAAAGATAAATACGGTGTGCTTACTTCAAAATTGAAGTTTTCACGTAAAATGGCAAATTCAGTTTTAAAAAGTTCTTCATTTAATTTTATATTCATAATTATTTTAATTTAGCGTTCATAATTAAATTATATTGGTCTTGACTTCTTTGTTGGGCTTTGCTCTTTGTTGGCTCTCTTGATTTTTTCTGCTCACGATTATGCCAACTTATAAATTTTTGCTTCCAATTTTTTACAGGCGATCCTTGTGAGTCAATCCAATTTCCAGTATCAAAATATTTCCAAAAGTATTTCGGATCAACTAAACTTGTCAGATCATTTGCATATTTTGTTACTTCTTCAAGAGTTGGTGGTAAAAACTTTTTTATCTTACTACTTCTTTTCTTTTTATTAGAAGAAGATAAATCTTCTTCTTTATTAGAGTTAGTATTATTATTAGCATTACTAGTACTAGCATATGCGTTCGCATATGCGTTCGCATATGCGTTCGCATTATCTTTTTTCCATCTCTCTTCTGCTGATTCTCTTGCTCTCTTCGACTTTCCAATAATTAATTTTATTTCTTTTTCATATTCTTTTGAGTAAAAAAATTCACCTTTTTTTTCATAGTTTTTTTCAATAAAATTAACAAAAATTTCCTGATTTTCACATACTCTACAAAATTGACATAGTTTATTAATCTGAACCTTTCCTTTGTGGTAGATATACGCTGCTTTAAAAGTCATAACAAAGCCTATTTCTTGCATTGTTAGGTCCAGTTGTAAATTAAGTATCTCTTGCAAGTCTTGAGAATAGTAGAAAATGTTGTTTTTATCGGTTTTTTTCTTACTCATTTTTCCCCTCTTTCTCAAAATAAAATTCTACGCTCTTGTTTGTTGGCTTGATTGATAAAAGACCATAATCTAATGCCAGTCTTGCAGAGGCGCTGCTTTTTAAAAGCCTACGTGGTTGCGCCTCTAACTCCTTTCTAAATTCTTCGATTGAATAGGTTTTTTTCCAAGAATTACAACGGCGACACGATGGATTTAAATTCTCTAAATCATTAGAACCTCCTAAATAACTAGGTATAATATGGTCAACATTAAGCTTCTTTACACTTAGCATAATGCCACAATAGGCACAATGACCTTTGTATTTTTCAAAGACTTTTAGTCTTTTTGATTGTTTCCTAATCATATTACCCTCCTCCCTTTCCTTACAAGACCTTCCAAAGCCTTCTTATACTCCTTTTTGGTCATGTCAAGTCCAGTCTCGACCTCCGACATAAAGAAATGCTTACTTTTGCGCATGATTATTTTAGCTCGTAACCAGCTTACACCATTATTTGAAAATGTATAAATTCGTAACTTACTTGCTAAGAAGATCTGCATTTTATCACCCTCTTTAGGCTTAAAAATTGATTCTGATTCTTTGGCTACATAATATTTATACTCAGGTAGCTTTAACCGAACAGCCCATTCCTTTACACAATCACCTTCTACCTCAATCTTAACTCCAAAGTATTTGGCCATGTAGTCAGCTTCTATTTGGCAGGTGAAAAATAAGCGTTTGTTTTGATCTGACATGATATACCTTAATTTTTTTTAATAAAAACCCGTTTCACAAGGCGGGGGTGGTGAAACGGTCACCCCCTATAAATCAAGCTATTCCATTGGGAAACGGATATAGCAAGAAACATTGACCTAATATTAACCAGTTAAAAACCAGTTACAAGAAGTCAATAGAATTAATTATGATTTAGTTTGAAGTGTATCATTTTGCCTTAAAGAAAACTTTATAGGCCTAACTTTTCTAAGTTGTTTATCTTTTAAGGTTTGAAAGTTTGCTGATATTTCGACCTCAAGTCTTTTAAAATTTAACATAATTATCTAAAAGAAAATACGTTAATAATACCGGAAGTAAAATGTATTAGCTCCTCATCGCTTAATCTAGCAACAATTTGCTTTGCTCTTCTGCTGTTTTTGGCAGCTTGTTTCTTACGTCTTTTCTTAATAAACTCTAACATGCTGTTTTTAAATTAAGTTAATAATGAATTAACCTAAGTATATCATGCAGCCCAACATTATCAAGCAATGTTGAGCTTTAGAAAGTGAGAAAATGGGAGTGTATCATATTGGTAAAATCAAATAACGATCAAATAAGGGAGTCAGTAAGGGGGGCGCCGGTTCTTTAAAGGGGGTTTTTATCAAATAAGATTACTATAGTCTACTATATCAGTAAGGGGGGTTACTAGGATAGTTTGGTATGTTAGTCAATTACTAAAACCTCAAAATTTTCATACCCCAATAATTTAGCACATCAGATACAATGCCCTATATTCCAACTTTTAAATTTACTCACCCTTAACCCCCGTCAAATAATCATTATAAGCTTTAATCTCTTTTAATATTGATACATCATATATTTTCATAATAATTATAAATGTTTATGTTCGTAGATATTGCCAATAATTCTAAACCTACTAGCCATTTCTTGGTTAATTTTTACAAAACCGTCATGACTAATTGCTTGCCAACCAAAGCCACCATCTTTGAACTCTATTGTTCTTTTGGTAAATGTAGCCTCAACTCTATCACCCTGAAAAATAAGCTTTCCGTTCATGTCTTTAAGTCCGGTGGATTGCTGCTTAATGTAGCGGTTAGGGTCAAATTCTCCTCTGCCCTCATGGTTAAAAAAACCTATACCACCCCAAGAAGAAATATAATATTCATTTTCATGTAAGTATTTATTCAGCATACTATCCCAAACTCTATTTCTAAACCTATCGTTTTTACTCATAATAATTATAAATTCTGGTTAGTAAATTCAGTCATAATCATAAACAAGTAATCAAACTCTTGCTTGCCTTCTTTGTGCAGTTTAATTCTATTTTCAAAGGTTAATTCTGCGCTTAGCACTTTATCAATCCATATTAGAGCCTCTTTCTCGTCTAGTTTTTTACTGTGACTTTCTTCAATTAATTTTATAGCCTTCTTGAATCTCTTGTCTTTGAACTCTTCAAAAAGATTGTTTAGTTTTTGTTGGTTATTTGTCATTTCAAAAAGATTGTTTAGTTTTTGTTGGTTAGTTGTCATTGTTTAGTTATATTTTAGGTTTTCTATTATTTATAATAGTTTGGATAGCATCAAAAAATAATTTTGCTTCCTCCTTTTTTAAAGCTGGGGTATAAATTATAATACTATAATTATCTTGGTTATACATGAATTCTAATTTAATACTAAAGGTTGTGTTTTCATAGAATCTCACCTCGCCTAATTTTTCCTTAAGTTTTAAATATTCCTCAATCCCTTCGGCTTCTTTTTTTAAATTCTTTAACTTAGCTAAAAGCTCAGATTCACTCTTTTTTGTAGTCATAATATTGTTTTATTTAATATTGGTTAATAAAGTTAATAATCTCGTTTTCCTGCGCTTTAAGGGCAGAATCAGTTAATAAGCCTTGTCCGTACATTTTAGCTGAAAGGTTGACATACTGGCCATCCTCTTTCTTAGTTAGAGACTCCTTAGCTACCTCCATCTTGTTTCTGTCGGTGATGTCGCTATCATTCCAATGCTCTTCACAGTCTGCATCATCGTAGTGGTGAAGTAGGGCGGTGGTTATTGCTGATTTATTTATCATAAGAAATAGTATCTAGGTTAAAAACTTTCATAGCCTTACCCGAATCATAATTGATCACACAATAATGCAGCCCATTTCCTTCAGTTGGTTCAATTTCATTTATCTCAATAACCCCATTTTTCCCAACTTCTGCCGTGTAGAAATTCTCTCCATATGCGTATTGATGGTAGTTATGTGTGATTTTTGCTATATGTCTATTCATTTTCATTTTGTTTTTAAGTTAGATTAATAAAGTAACATTTAGTTAATGCTTAAAAACTCCCCTGATAATTCAGAATTAACTAAAGTCTCAAACTCCTCTTTATTTACATCAGAGAACCACCACCACACACCAATTGTATGAACTTTAATTTCTTTATCCTTGATTAGGTTAAATTTTAGACCAGTTAATTTTTCTGCTTCTTTTAAGATTTGATTCCAGTTTTTCATATTAATATGGTAAATTTAATTGATAAAGTTTAGTAAATAATCATCAAGTGCCTCTTGAGCTTCGGGCTCTGAATCATAACCGATTTGAGATATAATATTTTTACCATAAACACTTCCATTTTTTATTTCTTTGATGAAATATTTATTATACCACTCATGACGAGTTCCATCATTTTCTACAATGAAACCATCATTTTCCCATTCTTTAAAAAATTCACCATAGTAATTTTCAACATCTTTGAAATAATCAAATTCTTTATTAAGACCATAAACAATAATCTTTTCTTGAATTTTAAGAGTTGAATCATATCTTGAATTATGATTATCCATTGCAGTTTCTAAGTTTGTATTTAATTTATTCATAATATATAATTTAAAGTTAAAATTAATTAATTAATTGATGATTCAATAATTTCAAATTCCTTTGAATAATGCTCTTTTTTTAGAGCCTGGGCTAATCCAAGAGTTTTAAAAGCTCTTTCAACAAAATTACAAGCGTGATCTAAGTCGCCACCCCCGCCTTGAGTATCAATAAATGGGAAGCCAAATTGATTATAATTATTATATTTGATTTCAGCAGTGCCATTACTGCGCTTTTCTAACCAGATTTTGGTCAAGCCAAGACTTGAGTCGTTAAAATAAATTCTGGTTATTTGCGATTTTGGATGAATCCATTTTTTAATCGTCATTTCAGTCATAATTTGTTTCATTTTTAAGTTAATGTTTTGGACTTCTTAAGTTTAGATGGGATGTTTTGGTATGTCAAGTAAAGATTTGACACTTTTATTAAATAGTTAAATCTACCGTACCAAAATTAAACACAATTTTACGGCGGTGTAATACATAAGGCTTTAAGATTGTAAAAAGAAAACTTGACAAGTTGTTTTTTATTATTAATAATGGTTATGGCACTGTGGCGGAATATAGACGCTAACTAATACAAAGTCTGATAGTAGAAAAAGTAGGCGGAGGTAACTGCGTATATGATTGGGAGTGAGCGAAAGCGTTTGAACTCTTCAAGGCGTAAAAAAGAATCTAGCCAAGAATAAAGATTGTCAGTTAATCTCTTGGTCAAATATTAGTTTCTATGTGCTAAGGTGTGAGTCCTTAGCCAGCGCCACTTAATTTATGGGGGCTTTACCTTTCTTAGTCCGCAAGATTAGGAAGAAAAGCATAAGTTTGAGTAATCCCTTTCACTAGGGAGCTTTAAACCAAATAGAATGAATAATATAATAATTGCGCAATAAATTATTATTTAGGATAGGTTATTTAAGTTTAACAGCCTCCACCATTAAATATAATAAGGTAAAAATGGGATTAACAAAGCAACAAAGGTTAGAAAGAGGTAAAAAGGCACATGACTTAAGCTGTCGAGAAAGAATAGATTTATTAGCGTGCAATAAATGGCTTCAAAAAAAGCACGAGAAGCACTCAAAAATGATTGTAGCTCATCCTGATTCAAGCGTGGGGACTGGCAGAACATCTAGTTGGTGTCATATTTGCTTTCAAAGCCAAGCTGTATATAGTTTAGTAAACAAGAGAAAAAAGGGAAATAAAGCTACAGGATTACAATTTTGCAGCAGTCATATTGATGATGTAACAAAGGTTTTTAAAGTAGATTTTGATTATTGTAAATAGAATGACAAATTTTAGAGAAAACTATAAAATGCGCCTACGTAATGCAGAAACATTACAAGAAAAATTGAAGGCAACAGAGTTTACACAAACAGAGCTTGCTAAGTTAAGCGGTTTGACAAGGGCTACATTGTGGAATATTAGAAAGGGGTTAGTATTGCCTACTATTGCAACTATTAACAAAATAGAGGAGGTTTTGAAATGAAATTTATAAAAGAGTTAAGACAGGTGTTAATCTCAACATTGCTAATGACTTTGATGGTCGGTTTATTTGTAAGTTTTATATTTTGTATAAGCAAGATCAGCTTAAAGATATAATGAGATTGATATTAGTGAAGAAAGACTAGCCTTCCAAGCTATAGGTTAAGAGTTCGAGTCTCTTTGTCTGCTCCAATTAGACACAGTCTAAATTAATTAATTATTTTACTTGACTTGTACAGACTAAGTCTGTATTCTAAAGAGGTACAGAGCAATACTGCTCACTTATTAATTAAATGTAAGGAATATTATGACTATTATAAAACTTGAAAATAACAAATTTTACAAAACTAATTTTAAAAAAATCAAAACCAAAATAGATAATTTAGTCAATGAAATCAAAAATGTTACCGACAAGCAAGAAGCTGAAAGAACACATCTAATCAGAAGAGGTTGTGGCTTAAGAGACCGAATGATTTCAAACTTAATTATTGAGTTAGGTTCAATTTATTTCAAAAAGAAACAATGTAAGCTAATAATTAAAATATTATTGAAAGATATTGAATACGATTTTAGCAACTGTTTTGATAGTCAAAACTTTATGTTTGCTCAACAAAAAATTAATAACTAGGCTAACAAGAATTTAAGCAATACTGCTCACTTATTAATTAAATGTAAGGAATATTATGACTAAAAATTTATATGCACTATTAAATTACGGCAGAATCATAGAAACTTTTTCTGACGAGGAAAAAACTAAAAATGCTTTAAAAGACTTTGAAACTAATAATTTAGTTCAAGGAATAAGCTATGATGATCTAACAATCGTAAATTTAAAAAATACAATAGGCGACAATGTCAGATTCCGTGCTAGTGATAATGCTGCTTCTCATGATTTTGGCAAAATAACTTCATTTAATGATTCTTTTATTTTTGTAGATTTTGGTAGAAAGCGAGGAATAGGGATTGCAACCAGACCAACAGATTTAATTTTAGAAAAATATGGATTCAAAACAATTCAAACAACATAGAAAGGCCCTCAATCTAACTCAAAGCCAACTGGCTGGCAAGTTAGGTCTAAGCCCCAAGAACGGGGGGGATTATATCAGAATGATCGAGAATGGTAAGAAGAACCCAAGCGGTGTTTTGATTAGGTGTTTTGAATTGCATATTGAGAAGGTGGAGAGTGAGTAATTACATTTAATTTAATTTTAACTAAAAACAGCATGACTATTGCAAATGGAAATAAAGATAAGAGAAATAAAACTAAAACTAATTAAAGCAAGTCAACAAGAAATAAACAAGGGCATTGAAGAAGCAAATAAGCTTTTAGGTCAAAAGGTATTTGGCAAGTGCTCTGAAATAAATATAGAAGATAATGGCGAATAACCCTAAACATATGGATAATTTAACTAGTGATAATCAGTTCACTAGTGGCGATAAGCACTCGATAATCGCTAGAAAAGGAGGGGTTGCAAAGGGTAAGGCGGACAGATTAAATACTCGCCTTTTAAAAGCAGCTACTTTCATCGATCGTCAAAACCTAAGAAAAGATAAAAAAGATTTTAAGCTCTTATGGAAGTCAAGAAATATGAAGCATGAAAAGCAAGATGAAATAAGAGAATCGCTAAAAGTCTTAATTGAAAAAATGAGAATGATTAGATATTGCGGTAGTGATAGCCTAGCTATTCTTGCCATTGCTAATAATCCCTTGCTGGCTTTAACCAAACCGGAAGTTGTGATAAAAGCACAAGCGGAACTTTGGGATAGAACCGAGGGAAAAGCAATTCAAAGTGTTGTCACGACTGGATCAAACATAAGGGAAAAGATTGTTGTTACACAAGAGGAGCTTGATGAGGAGGCTAAGAGAATGCAGGAGGAATTTGATAATGATTAATCATTTAAAAAATGCGTTTGAAGAGCTTTTTATAAAAAATATTAAAGACGATGTTAAGAAGTCACTGTCAGAATATGAGCTTGAGGCTTTGCGTAAGAGTTTTTACGCATTCGCAGATTTGCCAATCATTGGGGTAGGTCTCGGTTTGGTAGCTTGCGAAACAACATTAAGATTGATTGTGGCGGAAAAAATAAACCCTTACAAACACTAGCTTGAGGCAACTTTGCTCATAGGTGGGAGACAACTAAAACTAAACAATCCATAGGCGCAATAATAATGCTAGACTATGGACGAAAAAAGGCTATTGCTTCAAAAAAGACTTTTAGAAACTGATCTAAAACTACATACTCAGCATTTCTTCAAGATAAACAAAGGCTACTCTTTTGAAGTATCAAACTTTCATGCAAAAGTAATCCAAGCTTTCCAAGACATCATCGAAGGCAAAATCAAGAATTTACTTCTATTAATGCCGCCAAGACATGGTAAAACCGAAATAGCCAAAAGCTTTTGCACGATGGGTTTTGCTGTTAATCCAGCTTCCGAGTTTATTTATGGTTGTAGTGATTTAAAACTAGCCCTTAAGTGTTCTAATGACATTAGAGCCGTCATTAGAAGTTTAGAATTTAAGAAGATTATTGATATTAAAATAAAGCTTGATGCGGACGCTAAGGGTTTATGGGAGACTGAACAAGGGGGCTCTTTGTGGGCTGGTAGCTTTGGAAGCCCTATTATAGGATATGGGGCTGGAAAGCATCATAATGCACTAAGGGGTAAAAAGTGGGGTTTTGGCGGTGCAATCATAATAGATGATCCACTTCAAGAGAAAGATAAACGAAAGGTTTGGAAGCGTGAAGAGATAATAGACTTTTTCACGAATACTTTGCCAATGAGGCGCAACAATAATGAAGAAACGCCAATGGTTGTTTTTATGCAACCGCTACACAAAGAGGACTTAGGGCAACACATTAAATTTAACAGACCAGATTTTACTATCCTTGAGTTTCCAGTTCTTAACGAGAAGAACGAGCCGCTATATCCTGAAAAATATAGCTATGAGTCACTTATGAAGCTTAAAGCTAAAATTAGCAATGAGGATTGGATGTCAAAGTTTATGCTAACCCCCATCTCAATGGGGGGCAATATCCTTAAAACCACCTTCCTTAAAACCTATAAAGAATTACCATTTTTAAAACATCGTTGGATTGAATGCGATACAGCCCAAAAAACAGAAGAGCGACACGATTATACAGTATTTCAATGTTGGGGCAAGGGCTATGATGGAGGTATCTATTTAATAGATCAGTTCAGAAAGAAAATGGAGTATACCGAACTCAAGCAAAGATTTAAGGATTTTTGGAATAAACAAAATTCAGTTGAAAATTATGATCCAAGAAAGTATGGTTATTTAAAGGCTGCGTATATTGAGGATAAATCTAGTGGTACTCAAATAATACAAGAGACTAGATCCGAGGGAAATATACCAGTTGTAGCAGTGCCGAGGAGTCGGGGGAAATTTGAAAGAGCGGTTGATGTGGCAGTGCCAAAATTAGAGGCTGGCTATATATTTGTACCGGAAGAAGCTGCATTTATTCAAGATTTTAAGGATGAGATGGAAAGCTTTACGGGTCAAGAAGATAGTAAGGCTAGTATATTAAAACTTGACAAGAAAAAAACTTTTGACGATCAGGTTGATTGTTTTATATCAGCTTGTGAAAATGGATTTAAGGAAATGCAAGAAAATAGTGCTTTGGTATCGAGCTTTATGGATAGGAAGCGTAAATTAAAAAGGAATGAGTAATGAATGAAGCTGATTTTATAACTAACGCTAAAAGAGTATCTAACTTAGGGTGTTTTACATCAACTCAAATAATTAAGGGCTTTAAGGACATTGCGAGTTTAGCAATTATTATTGACGAGCCAGAGCAAAAAACTAGCAAGGCAAAACGAATAAACTTTATAAAATCATGTCTAAACAAACAAACATAAGCATTTCTGGTACCTTTATAACTAACGCTAAAAGAGGATCTAACTTAGGGTGTTTTAAAGCCTTTGGGAGAATTATGACCATTATAGACGAGCCAAAACAACCAAGATTATTAACAGAGGAAGAGATAAGGGTTAAGTATAGTGCTAAGCTGCCTACTTTAGTACTTGTACCTTCCGATTCTAATATTTATGAAAAAGCTTATATAGCTTTGATAATTCTAATCGTGACAATGATAATAGCAGCAATAACACTTAATTAATATGTCAAATCAAACAATTTCTGGCGCATTTAAACAAAAAAAAGTAGACTTGAGTAAGGCAGATAGTGGCTTGACAAGGCATTTTACGCATGATGTAACAAGTGAGCCAGATGTATGTCTACAAGGGCAAGAGGGATCAATAGCATTTAATTTAATGAGAAAGAATGATTCTGTTGTCGGTGGCATTATATCATCCTATAAAAACCCTATCCAGTCTAACAATTGGTCGATTGAAGAAATACCGGAAGCGACACCCAAAGAAATAGAAGTAACTGAAATTTTAAATGAATGGTTTTTTAAAAAACAAAACTTTGACGAGTTGTTAAATCAGATTTTAGGAATGTTACCGATGGGCTTTTCATGTTTTGAAAAATTCTTTCAGAATGTTGAAATTAATGGCAATAAGTATATGCTGCCAGTTTTGGCCGAAAGGGTGCAACAGTCCATAAGGCGGATTGATTATGTAGATTTATTAGTTGAACAACAAACCACTAGAGGAGCTTTAGTTTATCTGCCATTTGATGATATGGTTTTTTTCACTTTCAGAAAAGAGGCTAATGATTTAAGGGGAGTATCTTTATTAAGACAGGCATACAATGATTTCTTAGACAAGAAGGAAGTAAAGAGTATGGCAAAAAAAGGCATGGCTCGCTCAATGTTAGGCTTGGCAACTGGTGTTGCTCCAGAGGGTACAGATCCGCGCAGTCAAGCATTTTCGGACTTTGCGGATATGGTTATAGAGCTTGGCGAGCGTGGCTATAATGGCTCTTCGGACTCGGCAGTAATGCAGAAGGGGTACGAGTTGGGATTACTTACATCAACCTTTGACTTAAAAGGAATGAAAGACTATATTGCTTATCTCGATAGCACAATGCTGATGAGTGTATTAACTCAATTCTTAGCTTTAGGTCAGAGCGGTGGCGGTGGCTCTTACTCGCTTGGCAGGGATCAAAGCGATATGTTGCTTGATGGTATGCAGTATATAACCGATTATGTTGGTAAGTCTTTTTCACAGCAAGTAATTTATGATACTGTGAGAATGAACTGGTCAGATGTAGACCCTTTCAAGTTCAATATAAAAGGAACGAATTTACAAAAAAAGAACTCAAAAGAATTTGCTGAAACTTTAAAGATTTTGGTAGATAGCAACGCCATAATTTTACAAAGTGCAGATGAGATAAGATTAAGAAAGATGTATGATTTACCAGAAATTGACTTAAAAGATAGGGAAAGAAAAGAGAAAGAGGCACAAGAGGGGCTTGAGTTAGATAAAAAGAACCCTAAGCAACTAAATGGCAAAGAGGAGTCAGAGAGGGAAGAAAAGAAAGAGGGTAAGAAAACAGAAAAATTAAAACTGTCTGAAAATTGGAAAACTGCAAAGCAAAGAAAAGTTTTTAAAGATCAAGAAATAGTAAAGCTTTCTAAATTCTCAAGAGCAAGCTTACAGCTCATAGCTGATGAGTTTTCTAAGGTGGTGCGTAGACAGCTAAACAAGGGTACTGTTGAGGCTCAAGGGCTTAAGGATTTACAGATTAGTAATATCGGCGCTTATAAAAAGAGGTTGAGCCAGAAATTATCCGGTATTGCCAATGATTCTTGGAAAAATGCCTTGAAAAATTCAAAGGGCAAATTAAAGCTTGCAGAAATTAAAGCCAGTGATCTACCAAGCAAAGTATTAACTAGCTATGTTGTTAATCAATCCGATTTGATGGTTGAGAAGCAAATAAACGATTTAAGAGAAGTTGCTTTATTGGCTGCTAATACCGAAGCAACCAAAGGTTTATCCGTCAATAATACCATGGCAATAGTTGATGAGAAGATGGATAATTATATTGCAAGCAAGAATAGGATTGAGTTTGGTGCTGATACTTCGATTGTGCAATCTATGAATTATAGCGAAATGCAATATTATAAATCCATTGAAGATGATTTGTGGGGCTTTAGGTTTGCCAATGATGAGCCTGTTACCCAAATTTGTAAATCATTAGTAGGTAAGACATATAAAGATGGATCAAGTGCAATGGATGTTGTACAGCCTCCTTTGCATGGGCGTTGTGATTCTTTCTTTATACCGATTTATAAGAGTGATTTTGCAACCGCTCCAGAGTTGGATAATTTTATTCCTTCTGATGAAATTTTAAAACAAAAAACTATATAAATATGCGGAATGTATTAGTTTAAGGTAGTAACTTTTAGAAGTAATCTACAACTTATTTTAAATACCCTCTTGTAATTTTCAACAAAACTTTCAAAATAACACACCATTATTAAAACAGCGTACTATCAAGCTATAAGTTTGACTTAAAGCTGTTTTGGATTTTAGCTTATGAAACGGATTGTGAAAAGTCCTAACACCGCTCTGGCATAGCGTTATAAAGTGCCTGCATATCTGATTATGTTAATCTAGTTATGTCAGAGGGAGGATTGTATCCGTAAGGTGCAGTCAGTCTTATTTGAGGACTCTTGAACTCTCCTCTGACGCCACTTGTGGCATTTAATAACTAGAGTTTAATAATCATGTCAAAACCAACTAATCAATTTTCATCCTTTGAAAAATCAGCTTATAAGTTTATTGAAGAGTTAAAGAATATATCTATTGAAACAAGTATATTGCATAGTAGTGAGGTTAGAAAGGCTAATATGCTTATTTGTTGCGTTAAGGCTGTTGTTAGTAGTGTTGAGAAGGAAGTTAGGGAGGTTGAGGGGAGGTTTAAGAGAGGTAGCAATAAAACTACCTCTCAATGAAGTAGAGTTATTACTCGTTTTCATAAATGGGAATTCTAAAAGCTCTTTTACCATATTGGCTAGCATAAATAACTGTGCCATCCTTTAAGGTTCTTGAAGCTCTAAAAATCCATCTCGTAATTTTACGATTGGGCATTTTTAATTCAAAATAAATTGCTAGTTGCAATTTAGCTTGATTTTTCAGAAAAAAACTACAATAATCAAAGTGTTCGGTTTTGTTTTGTAGATTTTTCTTCAAAATCAAACTTCGTAATTTAGCCTAGCAACTCGTTTGTTATGGCTAAATTACACTATCTCTTTACTAAGATTTTTGAAATGCTCAAATGATATATATAATTTTAATATTTCTAATATCATTATCCTTAACTCTAATAAGCTATATAACCCAATCAATTTATATACACGACTTCTTAAACAAAAGCGTTATTGAGATAATGGGCATTATATTAGCTATTAATTGTGCATCAGCTTCAAATATACATTTAAAGCTTATAGATCAAGAACAAGCCATTGGAGAAAAATGTTTCTCTAGGACAAAAAAGGAAATAAGACACAATGCTTTGTTTTTAATAATAGGTTTCTTAATTACTCTAATATTATCTTTTTTAACTTCTTTTTTCCAAAATGAAAAAATAATTTATGGCTTCGATTGTGCGATACTAACAATATTTTTTCTTTATATTTATGCTCTTTATGAGCTTACAATTAAATTTATCCTTAATTTAGAGCCTTTGACTACAAAGAGTAAGAAGAATAAGAAAGATAAAACCCTTTCCTCTATTGCTGATTCTAGGGATGGCGAATCAGCCATAAGTCATAAAGACGCGTGGAATTAAAATTTAATTGACAACTATATTATAGTTAGTTATAAAGGTATTTCAACTTATCCATAGGCAAATAGCATACTTAGTATTAAGTATGCGGTAACATTTAAGAGGTGTTATATGCCTATGGGCTTCTTATCTGCTACCGTATACTTAATACTAAATTCTAATCCATAGGCAAAAAAACAAGAGATTGTATAATGCCTTCTATTTTTCAATTAGCTGAAAACGACAGATCAATTTTTTTCTTTGACCAAGTTTATCAATGGACAGCTCAATCTATCATTTCTGATTTAATCAGAATGAATGATGAGGATAAGGAGAAGCCAATAAGCTTATTTATTAATAGTCATGGTGGATCGGTTTTTGATATGCTGGGCATTGTTGATGTGATGAAAACTATAAAAGCCCCCATTGATACCTACATTCTAGGCTCTGCCTACTCAGCAGCCTCTTTAATTGCTGCCTGTGGCAATAAAGGTAAAAGATTTATCTCGGCAAATTCAGAAATGATGATCCATGAAGCAGCAATGCAAGGCTTCGGTTTTATCGATACTAGAGATGAGAAATTCACAAATGCGCTTGAAAGAGTTAAGCAATTAAACACTAGAATTAATAATATTTATTCACAAGTTAGTGGTAAATCTTTTGATGAGATTGATAAAATCCTGTCATCAAAAGATGATACATTTATGACAGCAGAAGAGGCAGTTAAGTTCGGCTTGGTAGACGAGATAATGACCAGTGAACAAATAAACTCAATTAAATTATCCGAACAATTTAAGCCTATCAAGCTATCAGAAGCATTTTCTTTAAATGATGATAAAGATGATAAAGGTCTAAAAACAGTACATTTATTAAAAGCTACTAATATTGATAAATATGGTGTTGAAATAACTAGTGAAACTCTAAAGAGCTTAAAAGCTAATTTTGATAACAATGTAAGAGGTCAAGAAATTTCCATTGATTATACTCACGAAAACGACAACGGAGAAAATCCGGCAGCAGCTTGGATAAAAGACCTTTCTTTAGATAAAGATAATAAAAATCTATTTGCAAAAGTAGAGTATACGCCAAAAGCGGAGCAGATGATTAAAGATAAAGAGTATAAATATGTTTCCTCTGATATTGATCAAGTATGGGTAAATGAAGATGGTAAGATGTTTAATAATGTATTGTGTGGCGGAACTTTTACGAATAGACCAGTTGTTAAAGGGCTTAACACAATGAAACTTTCTGAAAAAACTACTAATATTAACAATAATAAAATAGACATGGACTTTAATAAATCAGAATTAACTAGCATTGAAAATGTGAAAACTAAATTAAGCATGAAAGTTGAGGACATTTATGATTCTTTAGTTGCGATGGCTGAAAAGAATAAAAAAATTGAAGCTAAAAACACAGACCTGACGGCAGCTAGTGCAAAATTTGAGACAGATTTAAAAGCAGCTAAAAAAGAACTTTTAGATAAAGATCAAGAGCAAGTCAATGCTGAAAAGTTACTAAAAGTAGAGGCTCTGATTGAAAAAGGCATTATTTTAAATGCTCACAAAGACAAAGTTTTAGAGAAATTTTCCACCAAAGCCGAAATTGAAGACTTTTATAAAGATGTTCCAGCCATCTTAAAAGTAAAAGCAACAGGCTCTGGCGTGGGTGATGGCACTCCAAAAGATTTACAACTTGAGGCAGAGGCTAAAAGATTGAATATTGATGCGGAAGACTTAAAGAACTATGGACCAGAAGGTCTTAAAACAAAAAAATAACCTAATAAATAAATATTATGACAGCTTTAACAGAAAATACAAAAATTGATTTTATTGCAGATCCAAGTTACGACAAACAACCTGTAATAAGCGGTGCAATTCATATCTTTAAGAATGCTATATGTAGCTTAAATGCTGCTGGTGGCTTTGTAGTCTTAGGCACTGATACCGCAAGTGAAACTTTTGCAGGGATTGCACAAGAAGAGCTTGACCAAGCAACAGGTGGCTCTAATGGTGATAATGATATATTGCTTCTTAAAGCAGGATCAAACATCCCCGTACTTTTGCCAATAACTGGAGTTACTCAAGCCGATGTAAACAAAGATGTTTTTATCGTTGATGACGGTGCTGTAGCCTTGGTCGCAGTAACTAATAACGATGTGCGAGTAGGTAAAATCTATAAATTAACAGATACAGCTAATGAAGCATACATCTTGTTAAATTAATAATTAATAATTTTAAATAAAAAAATATCATGTCAGGAGTACAAAAAACTTTCCAAAATATAGTTGATGATTTCAACGTAAAGACTACTACAGTCTTTAATAAGGAATATGCAGAATACGAACCTAAATTGAATAGTCTTATCTATGAATTTAACAGCGGAGCAGTACCTAGCACTAAAATGCTAATAAATTTATTATTCGGTACTTTAAAACCCTTTGAAGGCTCTATTACATATCGTAAGGTTGATGAAATAGCTCAACAATTAATACCTAACAAAGAATATTTTGTTGAAGGTATTGAAATTGCAAACCGTGAAATGAAAAGAGCTTTACAAGCTAATAGTATTTCTGGTCTGGATATGTACATAAAAAGTATTGGTAATTTACCTAGAATTGCTAAGGATGGCAAGATTGAAAAAACTCTTGAACTATTAGAGGCTGGAACAGGATCTACTTTGGGTACTTGTTTTGATAATGAGCCTTTATTTTCAACATCTCATAATTTTGATATTGCATCGGGTTCTCAATCAAACCTATTGACCGGAACTGGTACGACTACTGCCCAAATTTCAGCAGATGTCAAAAAAGCTATTAATGCAATGGGTGGCTTTTATAGAAGCATGGATCAAGACGATAATTCAAATGCTAAGAAAAGAAAACTTAATATGGGCGATCCTAACATTTTAGTATTGTGTGATCCTTCGCTTAGAAGTCAAATGGATGACTTAAGAACTTTAAGGAATTTATCTGTATCCGGTGGATCTACTCAAGATAATACTTTAAGAAATTCTTTTGATATTGAAACTAGGTTTTTCAATGATCCTAATGATTATTATGTTATTGATATATCAGAGCCAACAATAAGACCTTTCTTTGTTTCTAAAGAAGATGAGGGCAGGTTGATTACCCCAACCGCTGATAATCCGGAGGCTTTGGCTAATTTGCAAATGCACAGATATTCATATAGCGAAATCTCTTTCGGTAATGCTTACGGTGCATTTTGGAAAATTGTAAAAATTAACAACTCTTAGAGTAAGATTTTTGAGGGCTAGATATAATTAGCCCTCTTTTCCTAAAAAACAAATGACTAAAAAACAAATGACTAAAAAACAAATGGCTAAAAAACAAATGGCTAAAAAACAAATTTTAGTAAGTACGCTTGATAAAGGATTTCACAAAGTTACATATGACGATAGAACTTTTGAATATATAAGCCCTAAAAAGCTTGAAGCATTGAAGGCTGACAAAACTATATCAGTTGTTGAAGCTAAGTTAGTTGAAGCAAAAAAAGATGGTGAAGATAATACGCCAAATAGTTCTGATGATTCTGATGATTCTGACAAAGGAAAGCCTTTAAACAGAATGAACAAAGCGGAGCTATTAGACATTGCCGGAAGATATGGCAACACTAACAACGAGTTGAGCAATAAAGAATTAGTTAAATTTATTGAAACTGAACAGGCTAAAAGTTAATGGCATATACCACCACAGATGATATAATACATTATTTTATGCTTAGTTACACAGACAGCGAGGGGTCGGATAATTTTATATCTGAAAGTGAAGCCAGTCAATTTATTGATGAGCAAACTGTTATAATAGATTTAAAGATTGCTGCAAAATATACATTGCCTATCACTAATAGTAGCGACCTAATTTATCTTAAATTGGTTTGTGATAAATTGGTTGTCTGTCAGATTGATAAAATATTAAGAGCTTATGCAACCGATGATGAATCAGAGTTTGCAAGAAGGCGTAATTATTGCAAAGAAGCAAATAAAATGCTTGAGGATTTAATTAGTGGCGAAATTATTTTAAATTCACCACAAGCAGGATTGTCATTGAATGCATATAATAAAACTACAGTTTACGACAAGGATTCTGATTGTAGGGTTGTGGAGGTTGATAGTAATGACTAAACCCGCCATTTCTATTGAGTTGTCACAAGAAACAAAGCGGTTAATGGCTTTATTAAGGTTTCATGCTGACACTTTGAGCGTGAAAAACTCAATGAATTTAATAGGTCGTCAATATCGCCAAGAAGTAAAGGGGATTTTTAAAAGGCAAAACCCTAGACCAAAAGGTTTAAAGTGGGCTAAATTAAAGCCAAAGACAGTAAGGGAAAAGAAAAGATTAGGCTTTGGTAGTAAAGGAATTTTAGAAAGGACAGGTACACTTTTAGGCAGCATGACTCAAAAGAATCATGCTGAAAATATAAGTGAGACTAGCCACTTTTCGGGGCTTTTTGGATCGAAAGTTAAATATGGCATTTTTCACGATGACGAGGAAAGCTCAAGATCAGTGTTGCCATTGAGAAATTTTTCAATACCAAGTGAAAAGACTCAAAGAGTTTTTTTAAGAATAATTGATGAAGATATTAAGGCTCAATTAGAAAGAATAGGGGTTGATGTAACATGACAGCTTTAAAGGGTTCAGAGGATATAATAACACTACTTACAAACTATTTAAAAGAAGATGTAGGGGGTGGAACTTCAAGGATAAACAAAGCTATTCAAGATGAGAATCTTAGACAAGGTGATAGTTTAATGCCAGATATTAATAGCATAGCTATTTTAGGCAATAGAATAAAGGAAGTTATTACTCAAAAAATAGGTTGGTTAGTAATAGATATAACCCCAAATGCAGAAGAAACCGCAAATTATGATACTGGCGCGGTAGTTTATACTATTGGTTTAGGATTTGTTTTAAGGGAAGATTTTGGCAATAAAACATTTTTAAAATCTTTGAGAATGCAGTTAGTTCTTAAAAATGTAATGAATTTGTTTTGGCGAGAAAATCAAGGAGTATGCGGATTTACGAAAGGTGAAATTACAAGTTTATTTTCCCCCGAAGTTGTTTTATTAGGAAATAAAGATTTTCCCAAAATAGCTTCAGGACTTATTTATAACATAACAATATTTTAATATGACCAAAGAAATAAAAAAAGACGGAATAGGAGCGGATTTAGGAAATGTTTTAAATTCAGTTAAAAAAGCAAAAGAAGAAGAAGGAAAAATTCCAAGTGATAATAAAAAAATTATTATAAAAGGAACGTCAGATCAATTCAAAGGAAAAACTTTGAAGATTACTAAAAATCTTCGAAAGAATGGTGAAAACTATAGCGTTTTAGCTGGAACTAAATGGAACGATATAGATAATTTTCATAGAAAAAATATTAGCTTTTCAAAAGCTGATTTTAATTAATTAAATTAAGTAAAAATTATGACAGATAATGTAAACCCTTTATTCGGTGCTAAGGCACTGATTATTTATAATAGAAAAACTTTTGCTCCTCTTGGAATTTATAGAGCTATTTCAACAATGGAACTTACCAGAGAAGTAACGGCTGAACTTCTGGAAGGTGGACATTTTAATGCAGCATATGCGGCTGAATCTGGTCAGCCATCAAATGCAATTGCTGGCACTGTTATGGAATTTCCTAACTTTGCATATACAGCCTTAGACAATGCGACTAAAGCTGATATTTTAGGTGAGGATCTAACAGGCTTTGTTGGTACCATAGCTAATAAAAGCGGTACTTCAATAGTTGACGCTACAACTGGTATAGCTAGTGTTTCAATAATTTCTGGTAGCGAAAACTTAGTGCCATTTTCTAAGGCTATTGTTGTCAAAGGTACAGCGGTTGCTAACGAGGTTGATGTTTATTTGCTTGGTGACACCGCAAGCGGTGAAATACCAGTGACAGACGAATTGACTTTATTAGAAGCTGGCGTAGATATACCAGACGCAGCCGGAACTATAGATATAGCTGCTTATGGGTTAAGGTTTACTTCTGGCTCTGGTACTATAGCCTTAACTGATGGCGACACAGCTTATTTTGAAAGTAGACCAGCAAATACAAAGGTAACTAAAATTACAATGGCTGATAATTCAGACATTAAATTCGTTGGTATGATTTTTGTATGGCCTAAAACCTCCGAAGGTTTGCAGACTATTGCAGACTTCCCTAAGGTTGCAATTGCTGGCTCTGGCTTTAGTGGTACCACAAGAGCTTTTGCAGAAGCAGAAATTGCCGGAACTCCGCTAATTGATGTTGACATGAATAATGAGTTATATGTTAAAACACAAATTACAACTGTTGTTTGTTAATCTTAGAGTTTTGCGGTTCTCTTTAAAAACCGTTTTTTTAAATAAATAATAGTTCGCATGACAGATATAATAATCAAAATTAATGACAAGGATTATAAGCTTAAAATAACTTTAGGTTTTTGGAAAAATTTAAGTTTTAAACAGTCAGATTTTAATAGCATTTATGATAATGCTGGTAGATTAGCAGAGTCTATAAAGTTAGCTCTATTTTATGGAAATAAAAAAGATAAAGACTGGGGTTGTATTGATGATATGAATAAGGAAATTAGCGATGAGGCTATTGATGATATAGATTATGATCTAAAAGACCCATTGAGTAAGGCTCTAATTGCCAATATGCCACAATCTCTAAAAGATAAGATCAAGGAAGGTCAAGCAGAGCTTGAGGCAGAAAACAACACAAAAAAAAAGTAGTTACCTTTGAGGACTATATTTTTCAGCTTGAAAATTGTTTACTCATATTGTTGCCAAATCTTTCAATAAGTTGTGTTGAGGATATGAGTTTAGTTGAGTTAGATAAAAGAATAAGCTTTGTGGATGGTTTAAATAAAGCTAAAAAAAGAAACGAAACTAGAGAAACATTTTATTTACTTCATTCAACTATTAGATCAGGAACTTTTCAAGGAAAAAGGAGAGATGTGATAGCAAGCAATAACTCATTCAATAAATATTTAGATGATTGCTTTAGCTTAGAAGATAAGAAAATAAATAATGAAGATATAGACGATTTAGGCGATTTTATGGAGGTTATGAATGTCAAGAAATAAAAACAGAGTAGTTTTTGATGTATTGGCAAATTCAAGCCAATATAAAGCCCAAATGGCAGGCGTTGAAAAAACTACGCAAAAAACTAGCAGGGCTATTACAGCAGCCTTCGCAATCTCATCTATAGCCATAGCTGGCACTTTAAAAGCATTCGCAGAATACGAAACCCTTTTAATTAAAGTTGGCAAAACTGCCGATTTGCAAGGAAAGGAATTAAATGCTTTTGGTGATGAGATTGTTAAGATGTCCGCCAAAATTCCACTTTCAACAAAAGAATTATTAGACTTAGCTGCTTCGGCTGCTCAAATTGGTGTCAAGGGAAAAGATAATATACTTAAATTTACTGAAACAGTAGCTAAATTAGGCACTGCAACCAATATTGTGGGGGAGGGAGGAACGCTTGCAATTGCAAGACTACTCAATATTACAGGTGAGGGCGTTGACACCATAGGTCGATTCGGTGCGGTAATCACCAAATTAGGGAACGAGACAGCAGCAACAGAGAGAGAAATTTTAAGCATAGCCTCGGAAGTCGGAAGTTCAACAACTCAATTTAAACTAGGCACGGTAAACGTCTTAGGGTTGTCAGCAGCTCTGGCAAGTTTGGACGGTAAGGTTGAGGTTAGTGGCTCGGTGATTGGTAGAATATTTATTGAAATGCAGAAAGCTATTAGTGGCGGTGGTGAAGTATTAGAGGAGTTTGTTAGAGTTACAGGATTGACGGCAGAAGAATTTAAGCAAACTTTCGAGAAAGATGCGACACAAGCTTTCCAGATTTTTGTTGAAGGTTTACACGACCTTCCCGAGGGTCAGTTCAATCAATCTTTAGACCGAATGGGGATAGGTGGAGTAAGATTTAATAAAGTTTTAGCTCCGCTTTCTCAAAATGTCAACATTTTAACAAGAAGCCTTGAACTAGCCAGAGATGAGGCAGAAAAACAAACAGCTTTAAACGAAGAATTTAAAAGGGCAGTTGATTCATTGGCAAATTCTTGGGTATTCCTTAAAACAGAAATATTTAACGCTGCCAAATCCATGGGGTCAGATCTAGCCCCAGCTGCTAAAGAGCTTATAAAAGATGTTACGGCGATGGTTAAGGGTATTAGAGAGCTTAACGAAGCCACAGGAGGTACGATAACAACCTCGGTAGTAATGGCTGCCAAAATATCAGCTTTGATATTGGTGGCCAATAAATTAAGAGCTGTTTTGATAGCAACTGGTATTGTCAGTGCTTTATTTGCAAAACAAGTAACTGCAGGCAACTTAGGAGTTGGCAAAGGCATTGTGTTAAATCGTACTTTTTCTGGAACATTTTTAACCCTCGGTTCTTCCATGGCAAAGGCAGGGGCAGCATTAAAAGCCTTTCAAGTTAGTTTAGGTTTATTTATTGGCGGTTTAGTTATAGCCATAGATTTGGGTAAAAAGCTTGGTAAGGTTCTTGGTGATTTAGCCCCCGATGCATCGAGCGAAGCAGAACTAATAAGGGCAAGAGAAAAATTAAACGATCTTCTTGAAGATAGGAATAAATTAGAAGCAAAGGCAGCCGGAGGAAGTAAAAGAGCAGCAAAAAAATTGATGGCATTAAACAAAGAAATTTCTCTCCATGAAGGACTGGTTAAAGTTCTTGAAAAGGAAGTTGCTGCAAGGCTTGAGAATAATCGACCTTCAGAACAATCAACACCTTCATTGCCGGGAATTGCAACAGAGGACGGAGCGGTTGGAGATGATAATACAATTTTTAAACTTGGTCAGTCGGAAAAGACACGAATTGAAGAGGAGCAAATAGAGCTAAGACTTGCAGCAGCCAATAGAGAAGCCGAATTAATGGCTGGCATACAAAAGGGGATGACGGACGAGGCTATAAAAATAGCTCAAGATAGAAATAATCAACTCAATTCTATTGCTGAGAAAAAAGCAGAACTTGAAAAAATCAATAGGGATTTATCAAAAAGCGTTATTGATGAAAATGAGAAAGCAATTTTAGAATTAAAGAAAAGTGCAGCAGAGCAAGAGTTAACTAATCTTGAAGAAAAATTTATACTAACAGAAGAAAAAACCAGAAACTTTGAGGCTGAAAGTTTGGAGGCGAGAATCACAGCCAAACAGCTATTGAATGAAGGTCTGACAGAGCAAGAATTATTGTTTTTAGAACAAAAAAGAGAAAGAGATGTAGAAAATAGGGAAATTGATCTTGAATTACAGGCTACAGAAACTGAAGAAGACTTAAAATTTCTGCAAGATAAATTAATTACAGAGCAAAAGGCTAAAGATCTTGTTAGACAAGAAGAGCTTAATAAACTTGTCGTAGCACATAATCAGAGATTGAAGGATGAGGCTAAATTCGGTAAAAGTGCAGCAAAGGCAAAGGCTTTTTTTAGGAGTAATGAGGTTAAGGCGACCTCGGCAGTCTTAGACACGATAGGCCAGATTCAGACAGAAGAAGGCTCGAAGGCTTTTAAAGTTCAAAAGGGTTTTGCAATAGCAAATGCAACCATGAAAATATCAGAGGCGGCCGTGGGTGCGTTTGCTGCCATGGCTAGTATACCCGTGGTTGGACCAGCCTTAGCAATTCAAGCAGCAGCAACGGCCATCGCTACAGGCTTGCCAGCACTTGCAGCAATTCAAGGTGCTACCGCTTCTTTTGCGGTTGGTACTGATTTTGTACCAAATGACATGATTGCTAATATTCACCAAGGCGAGGGGATTATACCAGCTAAACAAAATCAATTTCTGCAAAGTGGTAATTTGGTTCTTGGTAGTCCCGAGGCGGTAGGTGGGACAAGTCAGCAAGATACAACTCAAGAATCAAGCACGCCAACTATTGTGTTAAATTTTGAAGGTGCAAATTTTATAGGCAATGTTGGTGATAATGATGAATTTATAGGCCAGATAGAGAATGCTATAGCAATAGGAATTGATGAGGGCAGGTTTGCTGGCTTTCAACAAGTAACAGTAGCGGTAACATAATGAGATTTTTAAGCGAAAATATATTAGGTAGTTATAACGAGCAAACCGCAATTACAAGCTCAAGCGGTGATCCTTATAATGCTTTTTCAGATACTACGAAATTCCCCTTTATCAGCAGCGATCAAGATACTGATGGCGACACGGTGGATTTAACCCAAACAAACACAAGCGAGCAGTCACTGGATAGCATTGTTGTATTATCTAGCAATTTTAATGATTTGAAAATTTCAACCTCCGCTACTTCTGGTGGTGGTTTTTCAGATATAACAGGAACGGCAACCTTAACTATAAGTCAGGATGGTTTTAGTAGATTATATAAATTTCCAAGCGTAATAAACTTTTTTGACATTAAATTTGAGATTGACGATACTATCGTTGCTAATGAAGAAAAACAATGTGGTGCGATTTTAGGCATGACAGAGCTTGGCAGTCTTGATAGATTTAAGCTAATAAAAGCAAAAGGAAATATTCCTAAAAAGATTCTAAAATTAGAGTCCGGAGGCGTTCAGACCTTGTACAAAGGTTCAAATCACTTTGATTTTACGGTAAATATTGATTTATTAAGTAGTCAGATAGATATGGATCTAGTAGAAACTATTGAAAATAGGCAATTAGATTTTTTCTTTTGGATCAATGATAATCACGATGGTGAGGAGCTAGTAAAACAAGAACCTTATAGATTCCAAGATTTTATAAGATGTGTCTACACTGGTGATATAACCCCATCATTTTATAAAAATTATCTTAATAAGGCAGCAAGTGGCAATAAATTAAAATTCTCACAAACTGGAAAAGTTAATTATTTTAATCCAACAACATAATGGCAACTTACGATACTTTATATCAAAAGTATAATGGATTAAAAACAGAGTTAAAAATTGAGATTGACAGAATTAACTCAAGCGGTGTTTATGAGGGGCTGTGGACTGATATTGAAAAATTAGTAGCTAATGATATTCTGGTACATGACAGTATCCCTTCGATGTCTTACAAACTAGCTAGTGACAGTATAAACTTCGGAGTCTTGAGAGTGCCGGACTGTACATTAAAACTACTTTCTACAAATGGCGAATTTTCAAGTGAGACTAATTTTCAATCAATATTCTCTGGCTTTGTCAGGCATAAGAGTCTTATTAGAATATCTCATGGTTATACAGACCCTAAAACAGACATAATCTATTACCTAGAGGTTTACAGAGGTTTTATTAATGAAAAGAGTAAAAATACTAAGGTAAGTAACGACAACACTTATCAAGATTTGTTTATTGAGGATATGCTTACTTTTTTATTAAAGGAACATACATTTTCAGAATATACCATTGTAGCAACAACTTTAGACGAGTTTTTATTTGAGTTATTTGATAGATCAGATTTTACGGACTTTTTAACTGTTAATGTTGGTAATATTAATGCTGGATATGATGTACAAAATATTGATGATGGGGCTCTTGAAGGTCAAACCCAATGGCTTACAATAATTCAAGATTTATCAATAGGTCACTCTTATTTGTTCCAAAAAGAAGGAGTATTATTTTATAAATCAATATCAGCGCAAACAAACACGCCTAAATTATTTGATAGTGATAAAATTGTTAAATTTGAGAACTTTAAAAGTGGTATAGATGAAGTATTTGAGAGGCTATTTTGGAAAGATTCCTCTGAAACCTTTACAGCCCCATCAAATATTTACAATAGATCAAAGACTTTTGAAATTGAAACAATTACAGAGACTACGGACAGAACTAATATTTTAGCCACTGTAGGAACTAGAACGGCAAGCTTGAAAGCTAAATTCAAATTAAAGGTTGTTTTATATGTTAATTTTAATATTTTAGATAGAATAAGAGCAAATGCTGGAGATTATGAGCAAGACGATGCTTTTATTTGGGGTCAAAGTACATGGGGGGTTGAGTTTTGGAGGGGTTCAGTCGGAGCAGCCTCTGCCTCAAGTGGTAATTTTTGGCTTATAAAAGAAATTAATCATAATTTTCAAGCAGGAACAACCGAGTTGTTGGTTGAAGAAATTTAATCTAAATTAAAAATAAATGTCAGTAAAGATAGTACAAAATAATCAAAGATCAGACGCACCAAGTGATATTAACGCCAATCTGGCAGCAATAGCAGGTTTAAGGATTGTTGGTTTTAATCCAATTGACGGAACTTTTAGGCTTGAATTTGACTTAGGAGATTTGACAGCTATTACCAACGGCTCTTTAGTTAAAGATATACTTGCCAGAGATACAGGCTCGCTAAAGATATACAACGCAGCAGGCTCATTACAACAAAGCACATCCTTACTTAATTTATCATCACCTACGGGGGCTGTAACCGCTTTTGCTATGGACACCCCCCCAACTGACTGGTTAGAGTGTGACGGTTCAGCAGTCTCAAGAACTACTTACGCAGTGCTATTCGCAACTATTGGTGTTAGATATGGAGTAGGCAATGGATCAACAACATTTAATTTACCAGACTTACGAGGTGAATTTATAAGAGGTTGGGATAATGGGGCTGGTATCGACCCCAATGCAGGATCAAGAACTGATAGCGGAGATGGAACAACAGGCGATAATGTTGGTACAAAACAAGCGGGTGAGATTGCGAGTCATACCCATAATATAGACTTTGCAAGACCTGGTATTGATGGAGGTGGACCCGGCGCTTCCAACTACTCCCCCGGCGCCGGCTTTGTCGAAGTAACCAACGCAACGGGAGGTAGCGAAACTCGTCCTCGCAATATTTACATGATGTATTGTATTAAAACCTAGTCTTAATTAATCTGTATTGAGTTATGGTCAATAGCTTCTTCTTTTAAGGAATTTTCTTTATAAGTTACTGCAATTAATAATGAGATTAGCAATACTGACGTAATTATTGCTGGTATTATTATATATTTTAATCTTGATTTTTTCATAATATTTTTAAGTTAATTTGATAAATTATCCAATACTGCAATTAATAATGGATGTGATAATAAGATAATGTAAATTATTACTGCTACTGCTATTATAGAATAAATTGTTTTCATAACATAGTTTTTAAGTTTAAGTTAAGTTTGTAAAGATAAAAGGATTCTTGCTCGCACAGAAATTAACCAGATTGAGCAAGAAACTAATAATGGTAAATCCCGATTTTTCACAGTTTTTAAGAAATCTTTTGTTGAATTTTATACGCATGCTATATATAATATATATGTTTTTAAGTTTAATGAATGGAACGTCCTAGCTCTCCCAAGTTAGGGCGTTTTTTTTTGTTATTAGCCCGACCACGACCACGAACCCGACCACGAACCCGACCACGAACCCGACCTCGACCCCGACCACGACCTCGAACCCGACCTCGAACCCGACCACGACCTCGAACCCGACCTCGAACCCGACCTCGAACCCGAACCCGACCACGACCACGAACCCGACCTCGAACCCGAACCCGACCCCGACCACGAACCCGACCTCGAACCCGACTGCGACTGCGACTGTAAATATGCCTCTCTTAGCAAAGCTTGATTTATCATATTATTTTATAATTAAAGGTAGTTCAAATTGAAATTCTGATACATCCATTATACCGCCCCTGCCAATACGAATCTCTTTTTCAGAAAATGGCTCAACCTCATCAAGCTTACCAGTTTTTAAGGCCTCTGAAAATCTACCAGTATCAGGAATCCAACTAACATCTTCTAAAATCAATGTGTCGTTAAATATTTCTCTTAAAATCCCTGTATAGTAAAACGTAACAGTTCTGATAAAGATTTTTTTATTAAGTAGCCCTAGATAAGGACAACACTCATCATTTCCTCCCTGTTTTACTTGAGGAACTAAACTGCTAATTTCCTTGATTTGACCCAATGTTAGATCGTCAATATTAAATGTTTTAATCATAGTTTTTTAAGTTAAAGTTAATAAAAGTTAGTAATTTTTCTTAAAGACTCACCCAACTATACTTCGCCAGTTTAATCTCTTGTTATCATCTAGCGGTATAGTTGCTAAATCTTCTAGGTTAAATAATGCTTCTACATAGAAATCAATTACATTAAAATCCAATCTTCTTTGAATTGCTTCATCAATTAATTTAGAATTCTTGGCTGTCACTTCTTTTTCCGGAGTATATCCCTTTATATATAATTGATCTATTAATTTAGATTTTATCTTCTTTTTAAGACTTTCTATGCTCATTTTATTTTAATTGTTAAGTAAAATTGGTAATTCCTTATATTATTTTTTTCCCCCCTTTCCAATCTCTGCATTAATTCTTTTTTGCTTGTTATAATCTTTTATTAAATAGTAACAAATACAAGCTACTGAACCAATTGATATGATAATTGATAATGTAGTGACTACTGAAATGACAATGTCCATAATGTTTTTTATGTTAAGTTGATAAATCTTTATTGATTAGCTAAAGCCCTAGACTTACGTTTCCAAGTAACATCCTGTATACTATATCCTTTTGTTGGATGTAAAGTTACTTGAAATAGTTTGTTTCCTTGTTTTACTTCCCAAGTAAATTTATCTATCTTATTTTTATCTGTTAATAAACTTGGACATATTTTTATATTGTTTCTTTTCGGTTTTCTGTTGCTCATTTTATTTACCTTTCAAAATTTGATTAATAATATCTTTTTTAAATAGCCAGCGTTTACCAAACTTAAATCTGGCAGCCCAAATTTGCGATAAATCAGTATTTTTTAATTCTTTGATCTTTGAGTAACTTTGAGCCATTACGTTTCTGTTATTGTGCAAGGCTTGTAATAACGTTCTTCTGTTTTTATAAGGTGTTAATCTAACTATTTCATCAGTAGTGTAAAATTCTATTTTTTCCATAACTTCCCCTGTTTCCATTTTGTTTATTAGTTAAGATTAATAATATTCATTAAATCGGGTTTTGCTGCTTTTTTTATTTCTGCGACAAGTAGCTTATCTGCTAGTTCGTGAGTAAAAACTGGTCTCTTCATAATTTTCTCAATGTATTCGTGCATATCAGAAAAGTCACCAACTAACACACCTGTATAAACTCCTATTATCGCAGCTTGTTCTTTTGTTAATCTTTGCATTTTGTTTTAAATAAATAGATTTATAAATGTCTTTCTATGTCTTACTATGACCTATCAATTATAATAGTCAACCCCCAAATCAAATTATTTTAATAATATCTAAAATTGACATCTTAATATATATTAAATATAGTTGTCAGATCTTCCATAGGCTAAACAAATCTATAGCCGAATAATGTCTAAAGTTAATGGAATTCAAATATTTAACAATCAAGCTGTCGATGTATTATCAGCAGCGTTCAAAGTTATAACCCCAGATTCTAAAGGATTTTCAGATACAGAGCATAGTGTTTATTTAAGCTTTTATGGTAGCAAAGGTGGTGGCACAATTTCGTTAATGAAATTAATGCTAGATGGTTCTTATAAAAAACTTGTTTTAGAATCAGCCAAAATTAATGTTAATTTTCCAGCCAACGCCGACGAGGCTTATATCGTAGGGCTTAATCATAAAGCTGATTCAGAATTTAAAATTGATTTAGATGGAGCTACGACACCCGCGTTGTTCGTAGACGGCGAAGGGTTTGAACTCGTTCCAGTTTAAAATTAGGACAAGAATTTTTACATCTATAATTTATATAGCTAGATGTTGTTTTAACAAAATCTATTTTCAAAATGTTATTTACGGATGTTTTATCAGGAGGCGATGGGGGCGGAAGCTTTATCCCCACTACCATAACTATAACAGGCGACACCACCCTAACGCAACATTTCGACATAGTAGAAATAGATACTTCTAGCAATGATGTTGAGGTCAAGCTTCCCGATAATACAAGTCTTTTTGTTGGAAAAAGCCCAACGCTATTTACTCATGTAAATGATATTACTAATGTCAATAATGTAGCTAAGGTTACGGCTGAAACTCCCAATAATTTAGTAGAAACAAATCAAGAAATTATCTTAGACATTGAATTATCGGCTAGTGTTTATCTTAGTTCTTCTGATAGTAAATATAGATCAACCAACGGTTTTTCTGAAAATAGAATACAGCAATTACTGCCAAGAAGTACAGGCTGTTATATTCCTTCTTTTGACAATGCAAATTATGCTTCAATCAATACCACAGCACAAACTTGGAATACTGGCGATATTAATCTGCCTGGTGGTGCTTGGATATATGACAGATCAAAGAATATTACGGCCTCGGCAGGAACTCAAGTATCTGGTGTAGAAGTTACATTCACTATTCCTAACAATAAACTAAAAAAAGGGCAATTCTTCAAAGCGACTGGATGGACTCCCGCAGCTTATAATTCAGTATTCCCCGCGGTTCATACTGTTAAATCAGTATCAGGTGATCTTGTTACAGTTGATTTATTATCTGACCCCGGAGGAAATGCAACAGTTGTAGGTACGGTATCTATTATTGATCGTGATATGGTGCCTAGACCTTGCAAAATATCATGGACAGCACAAATAGGACTTGACGATGCAGGGGGTGCAGGTATTGACGGCAACTTTATTACTCATGTTGGAATTGATGGAACTATAACAACCGAGGATATCAAGAGTTTATCAATTTTGCCGACTTATAACGGGGTTAGCGGTACGAACTCCAATACTCACGTTCAAATACTACAATTTAACAGAGAGTCTGGATCAATTGATTCTATAAATGCAGCTTTAACTACTGATCTCAATGTTGGAAAAAGAGTTGATGAGTTTGAGGATAGCCTTGGAACTATCGCCAATGCTACTGATCCTATAATTCTTTCTTTCAATGGTGCTAATCTTAATCTTGATTTTAGTACAGGTAGAGGATTAGTTCGTGCAACAGGTCTTTTAGGTAATCCCGGGGGTCAAGCTCCTGATACAGAAGTAGCAGAGGTGGCGACTACCCAAGCAACCATTCTAACTATACTTAGAGACAACACAATATTAAGTGTTTCTACATCTGTGGATACAACTCTAATTGAAGATCCCAACAATCCCGGGTCTACATCGGCTATGGGTAACAATACGGCTAAGGTCAATAAATATAAATTCCTTCCTACTGAAAAATTAGCCTTAGAATATTTAGGGGAGTCAACTTCTGGCACAATAGCTATTGCGATAGCTAAAAAGGAAGCTCCTAATTTCCCTAGCTTAGGAGCTTCGGCATTAATCACAGAAGAAGTGGCATTAGATGAAGGTGAAACAATTTTAGATGGTAATGCTGAAATAGTAGATACTAATAGAGTTGATTTAACATAAATAAAACCATCATGACAAAAACAGTAAAATTAACAGCAAGTTATATAAGAAAAGTTACACTCTTAAAAATTCCCAAGCCTTTATATAGGCATATCGTAGATAGTACAACTCTTGATAGAACAACTCTTGATGTTGAGGGTGTTTGGATGCCCTCTTATGATGAGATAAAAGATGATCTTGCTAATGTATATCTGTTCAATTCCAAGTTAGATTCTAAGGGATTACCTTACACAAGAGATGAGTCAAGCATTTACAACCCAGACGACCCTATTGCCGTTAATGTATATACTTTTGAAGATGAAAAAACAGAGGTTGAATTACCGGATGGTATTTTTACCGATCTTCAAGCTAGGGGAGTGGTTGAGGAAGTAATTTAATTAATTCGATAAAATAATATGCAATATAAATTTTACATATACGCCTTTGATGCAGTCTTTAAATGGAGTCACTTAATTACAAAGCCTGCAAAATGGATAATAAAGGGCTTTACCAGCTCAAGATTTAATCACATGGCTTATGGTTACACTTATGCAAAACAGGGTAATTATATCAAAGAATCGACTGGTCACGGCTTTGGGTCTAAAAGGAAAGAAGATGTAATAGAAAAACGATATTCTAAGATATGGGTTTATGAATTAACCTGTGATCTTGATTTTCCTTTAATTCATAAAATGACCAAAGAGCATATTGGTGATGAGTACGAAGCGAGCGAAGCTGCTTATAGTGCCATTGATAGAATACCAGTTTTAAATAAGATATATAGACTCTTCTTTAAAATTAAGAAAAATGATAAAGATTTTAGTTATTGTAATAAAGCAATATTATTGATTTTAAAAGCAAATGGTTATTTGCTACATATTAAAGATGACAACTCACTTAATCCTGAAGAATTAATAAAGGAAATGCAGAAGCATGGATTATGCAAGCCTCCTGTTTTAGTGTGGGATAAAAATCATTATGTCAATAAAAGATTCGATGAATATGATGGAGGCTTTTAAGTAATGCAATGGTATTTACAGTTATTATTGAATCTGCCACCTTATTTAAAGAGATTTATAATCAAATTCCTTAAATGTGCAAAGCAGGGATTTTTTAAACATCAGATTATAGCCTATACATCAATTTTATTTATAGGTGCTATTACTATGGTTTACGGTTGGAACAGATTAATACAAAATAAAGATGCGATCTATTATAGTTTTATCAATAGAAATTATAATAAAACATTAGGCAATAAAGAAGTTGAAAAAGAGTTAAGAGCAATTACTAAAAATTGCGGTCATGGCCATACATTTACAAAAGCGGTATTTAAGAATAATGTTAAACCATCAGTCGATCAGTGGCACAAAAAATTAACTTTTGATTTTGTTTTTTCTTGCGATTATGATAAAAATTCAAATGATTGTATAATTGACAATATAAAATCATTCCCAGAACTTTACGCAGGTGAACACGAATTAAACAAGGAGTCTTCTGATTTATTAGAAAGCGATATTATCGTTCTTGATGGGAAAAATCCCCTTGATTTTAGTGAGTTTAATGTTGTGAGTATTCCAATATTTTTAAAAAACTCTAAGGCATTTTCTGTACAAATTAAATCTTTAGAAAGTCAAGCAAATGATTTATTTCTTATTTTAAAGAAGGTTCAAACCCCTTTACAAAAAATGAACGATTTGAAGATTATTAAAATCAGAGACATAGAAATTATCGAGGGGGTAGCCACTCTTGTGGTGGTGTTATATATGGCAAGTCGCTGGACAAATTTTGATACCAACTGCTCTGATCAAGCAATAGAATCTTTTTTAAGGCACTTGGCCAAAAAAGACAAAAGATTAATAGGTTACTTTTAAATAATGAAATTATTTGTAACATTTCTCCTCTTAACCTTCTCAACCCCTTCATTGGCAGCCCTTCACGTTGGCACTTCGATAATGGCTGTAGGTTCTTATAATAAAACCCTTGCTTATAATATAGGCTACTCAAAATTGATAAAGGGTTTATCTTTTGATCTGACAACCAACATCTTATATCCGGCAGAAAACCGGTTTAATAAAAGAGGCTTTGCGGTTAAAAGTAAGGCTACTTATGGCACTCTATTAATTGGTAAACAAATAGGTAGATTTGTCTTGTCGCCTCTGGCTTCCTTGGTCAAAGTTGACAATAGGGTTTATTATGGTAATATCAAAGTTAAAGACGAAACGAACTATGCTGTTATTTTTGGTGGCAATGTAACTTATTTTTTGTCTAAAAAGCTCGCTGTTTCTGCCTTTGTTTTACGCAAGAACCCCAAAGTTGGTTTAAAACATAGCTTTGGTTTTGGACTTAATTTATATTTTTAACTTTATGAAAAAGCGTTGTATTTTTGGTATATTTCCAATCTGGTTAGATTTTTCTAAAAATAATGATTCTCCTGAAATTTCGGGATTTTGGTCTGGCACGGCTTGTTTTATAGATGAGCACCTATCTACATTTTGCCTTTTAGTAAGCTTTGGCAATTGGGGCAGAGAAGAGTTTGCATTTTTTCCTTATAGCGAAAACAATTGCAAATACTGGTTTCAAGCTATTTGGAAAATAATTTTTTTAGACAAAAATGAAAGCTAAAATGCCAGATTATAGAAAAGACCCTTTTGATTGGGATGACGATTGGAAAACCCATGCGACGGAAACTAAAGAAACAGCAAAATTTGATCTTTTTTTACAAAAGCATACTATAGGTTTTTCCTTACTTATCGCTGTACTAAGTGTATCGTTTTTAAGTTTACTTAATTATTTATTTTAATGAAAACTAAAATATCAAAACAAGAAAATATTATTTGCCTCTTGCTTTCTTTAAGCATTAGTGCAATGGCTTATTTAGTAGTTAATCTTATTTTTAACTAGATATGAACAAAAGAGAAAAACTAAAAGAAATACATATAATAAACATCTCGATTGCAATAGGAGTGTCATTGTTTTTTCTGGCTCTTGGCTCTGTAGCTTATTGGTATTGGATTAATTAATTCTATATGTACATATATTGTACATATAGAAATAACGTGTACATAAAAGCTGATTTTTTTAACATGAATTTAGAATATGACCTTCAAAAACCCAAGGGTAAAAATAAAGCGATTTAGGAACGGTTATAACTCCGTCTTAGGAAAACTATATATTGATGATGAGTTCTTTTGTTTTACGCTAGAAAGGGAGTGGCTGAATAATGAAAAATTCATATCCTGCATACCAACAGGGAAATATAATTGTAAACCTTATTCAAGCACTAAATATCCTAACGTAACCGAAGTTACCAACGTAACAAATCGAGATAAGATATTAATTCATCAAGGAAATTATTATTCGGATATAGAAGGCTGTATTTTATTAGGTGATAGATTTGATGAGAGTGAGGCTACGATAAGTCTTGAGGCTAAACTTAGACAAGCAGTCTATAATAGTAAAAAGACATTAAAAATATTCTTTGATAAAGTTGGAAGAGAATTTCAATTAGAAATTACTGATAATATTAACCTTAATTCAGTTGTTTCCAAAATGGAAACAGCTACCTTAGCAACTAAAACAAAAAACAAAATGGCACTTCCATTATTAGCTTTAATACCTATTTTAACAAAACTTGGCATCAAAGGAGCAAGTAAAGTATTCGATAAATTAAAGGGTAGGGCATTAGACAAAGCCAAAGACAAAATATTTTCAAAGATATTTGACAAAACTGGCATTAATCTTGCTGATAATCCAAGTTCTAAAGATGTAGAAATTGCAGTAAATAACTTGCCACCCGAACAGCTTTTAGAATTAAAGAAAGAAATTATTGAATCTGAAACAGAGCTAAAAAAGGCTGAACTAGAAAATCAAACCGAGCA
>SDBT01002104.1_pt1 | contig 35590 bp, 44 predicted proteins | sample 2277101 | NCBI WGS metagenome assembly SDBT01 (sample SAMN10404973, study PRJNA504765) | marine sediment metagenome | isolation source: marine sediment core GS10_PC15, 103 cmbsf | place: Arctic Ocean: Southern Knipovich Ridge | collected 2010 | reverse complement strand
ATAAAAACAAATCATTAAAAGAGATACACACCATAAATCGTTTTAGAAAAGGTATGAGCATAGTTAATAATATTATATTAAACCATAATGCAAATAATATTCAAAAGGTATGGGATGATTATTGGTATAAACCTAATGATCAAGGAGAATCCAGAGTAGCTAAAATGCAATATAATCTATATTGTCAATAATAAAATTGGTCATGAAGTTACTAACAGCTAACACTTTAATGTATTTGTTGATATTTTTACTGACCTTCATAGTATTTAGGATTGAGAAAAGTGAATGGGAATGTGTTAATCCTTATGAATGGTGGAAACCATGTAAAATCGATGAAGGGATGCCTTATAGAGGTTCTAAACCTGACATATCTGACGGTTGTTCAGCCCTTTTAAATAAAATTAACATTGCGGCTGGAGCGGAGCAAGCTTCGATCAAATGGAGACGAGCTCTTATTCTTGCTGTACTTATAGCATTATTCTCTTTTGTATTAATAATCACTCCCGCAAGTTTGCCGGAATGGAACACATTCTACGTTGTAGTATTGATAGGTTGGGCAGTAATATATTTCAATCTTAATAATTATAGTTATCACAAATACAATATTCCTCAAGATTATATTAACAAATCAGTGGAGCTACTTCGAGAAAAAGGATGTGTTCAAAAATGATATATTGTTTTTACTTTTTCAATTGAATTCAAAATGGTGTACACCCAACTTAATATTGTGGCGGGAGTGATTCTGACTAAAGAAGAGAAAAATAAAATTGAAGAAGAGTTGGATAAATCATCCATACTTCAATTTCATGGCCCTATGGGTGGTTGCTGTATAAAAAAACGAAAGATGCATCTTTTTGGTGTATGTGTTCATACTTATTATAGATATCATCAGAGATGCGAAAATTGTGAAAAATATACTGTATGTGATGAATGTATTGGACAAACGAACAATGGACATTATGATGTTCTTACTATCGCAGAATCTGATGTAAAAGTAGAACGAAGACATTTATGCCCGTGTTGTTTTTCCGATAATAAGTCAGATTACGATCGTTGCAAAACGTGCAATAGTAAGTTTGACGAAACTCCTAGATCTTTTGACAAATGGTTAACTAATGTATCCTATTTTCATCTACTTGGGGAACTGCTCAAAGACTTGGAAATTGGTAGAAGTCTTACAGACTTTGATTTCTACTATTCGGTGGATGATTGTCTTAGCTGTACATAAAAATGATATGAGGCTATTCATAATACGTCGAAGTATTATGAATATTTAACTTTTTAGTTATGGAGAAGGCCAATTTCGTTTAACTGCTCCAATAAACAGTTTCGCATACCGCAATGGGAGGCCGGTAACCGCGAGCGAAGAACCATCTTCGGTATTTAGTTCTTCGAGAGAATCAAATGTACGATATCCTTGTTTGTTTAAATAATCCAATGTGATTTGGACTGCTTCTTTGTCATTCTTTAAAGCCTCTTGTACAAAACTATGAAATAATTGATTGCTACTACCAATTGCAGCATTTAATGTATTTTCTTTGGTTTCTTTATCTTGAATCAATTTTGCCAAGGATGCACTGATATCAAAAATTTTAATGTCTTGCAAAAGTTGTATAAATTGTGGTACGTTCATAGGTAGATTTTGCAAAAAATCGTTGCCGGTAACTGCTCTAGTGCTAGGATCGTTGTAACTCATCCACTGCATTCTAATAGCTTGTCCAATTAACTCACTACGTTTATCAGGCGAGTCAAATCTTTCCTTTAAATCCATGCAATGCAAATTTATCGAGTGTCCATATTCAGTACTATCAGTTTCATATAAAAATTTGTAGAGATGGTTGGGTGGGTGGTTGGGTGGGTGGATAGGGAGCATTGGTCCAGATATTTGTGATGATTTTCCACCAGCTAATTCTTGTATTAGAGAACCTACAGCGTTGAGACCTATATTATTACATGCACTAACAATAGATTCAATAGATTCTTTACGGCTTGATAATCTTGTTATTAATTCACTAGCATAATCATTCGCAGAACATCCGAATGGTGTACTACTCTTAATACTATTTGGTTCAATATTCATAGCGGCAGATAACCTATCCCACTCTCCGCCAAGATAACGGGAAATTCTAGCACGTTCGCTAACAGCCAATTCACACAAATACGTCTTCATTATCATCTAAATCCTTTTATCCAAGAATATTATATCATTTTTATTCTAAAAAATGTTGTCTAGCTTTTTTTATTAATCTCCAAAACCAATTCACATTCAAAATTAGTAAAGTAACAGATCCTGAGATATTAAGAAGAACACCTTGACGAAAAGCAACACAAGTTAAGTATGCAAAATTAAGAACACGAAAAACGAAAAATGTTATAATTAAACAAATGCTTAAAACAAGAAATAGAATAGGGTGGTCTTTATGATGTGATGTATTTATCATATGATAGCAAATGTGTAAAAATGGATTGCTTATCTCTGCCAAATATGCAATGGTAACTTCCTGTGGGTATGAAGGAAAAACATAATATGCAAATATAATAAATATAAAATGATGAAAGGGGATTAATCTATCCCTTTTTAAATATAACCGTGTATTGCTATATCCTAGTATTGTATCATATAAACAATAACCTATTGGAATACATTGTAATTTTTGCCATACACCAATATCGAATAATCCTGAAAAATAACACAAGCAACACGTTACTACCAAGGTTGCATGAATAATACTCACATATTTCGATATGAAAATAGGATGGCTATGTTCTCCATACGCGCATATTTTACGTTCCAAAAACAAATAAATCCAATAAAATCCACATGCTATTATTATGCTCGATTCTAGTAAATTTATTTGCATGATGAGTATACAATAATAAAAGAATGATTGCTTTATCTATCTTTCAAAAATAACATATTCATCTGAATCATTTATCATCTGAGCTCGACATTCTTTACGAGTGGAAAAGTTTCCTTTTGTGGTAAATTTAGCTATATTGATACTAGGTTTGTTTCCTACGTGATAAAGTACGGCGTTGCGATAAAAATGTCCTTTAAGATATCTGGCCAAAAATATCCCGCAACCTGGGAAATCTGTAAGTAAAATACGTGCATTTGGATCTTCAAGTATCTCTTCTAATTTTGAAGAATATAATTTTATGAACTCAGCTGATGATAAATGTTCAGAGCCATCAATTGCGTATGTTTTACTCATCTTTAATATTTCTCCATTTAAGAGAAATATTACTTTTATATCCTTATAAACCAGAATACTGTGTATTTTTCGACCCTCTCTAATGTAATTAACACTCGAATGGTCGTCGGTGATGTAGGGTATGTAGTAGGTAGCCTCGAGAAATATTCCATTTGGCCCACTCACAACAACATTTTGTACATGCGTAAACCATGCGGCAAGAAGAAAGATCAGGTTCTTCTGCTCCCGAGCAGTGACATTGTATACACCGCCAGTCGTTACTTTTTTTCTTTTTTACATATTCTCTCCATTTATCAAAATATTTACGATAGATATCGAGGCGATGTTTAAGTGATATGATAAGCGAAGAATTATCTATACCCCACAACTTCTTTACCATACATAAAGCTTTATCAATGGGAGCCCCATTATATACAAGTTTAGACACCATCAAATTATCTTTATCAATAATCATACGCGCGAAATATGAAGTAGACGGCTTAGCACCTCGTTGAAGAAGCCAGTCAACTATTCCGTTAGCAGGGAGAAGATGTTTAAGAGAGTTTTTTACATCACTGCAATGTAAAAGTTCTTCTGCTGCGGTAATATTATTATGTCGTAATTGGGTCACCAGCGGAATTTCCTTCTTTTTATTTTTTATGTGTGGATCAGCTCCATTTTTTAACAAAAAACTAATTACTTCAATGTCTTGAACCATATGTAAAGGCGTACATCCTTTTTTATCTACATTATTCGGATCAGCTCTTTTTGAAAGAGCTATACTTGCGGATATCACAGAACTTTTTTTATAACTCAATACTTTATTCGGATCAAGTCCAAAGTCGTCAATTAACATTATAATTAAAAAATATGTACCATTGTAAATTATATAATCTATAGGGCTCATTGGATCATCAAGAAAGTTTTTAAATATATATTTATTAATATCATATTTGTTCTGGTATTTTTTCAATAACACGCGTGTAGGTTTTTCAACTGCTGCTTTAATTGACCCAGTTTCTATACATTTACATATGTATTCGCATTCACAGTCGAATGTTTCCATAACCGCATCGAAGAGCTCCGTATGAAAGTCATAGTCATACATTTTCGATTTAATTTGAAAAAGTTAAAATAAAATATCATTTTTAGAACAGATGAAATAAAGGCTGTTGGTATATTCTTCTCATTATAATATTATTTATATATTCGCTGCGTTTTTTTGATATAGCGAATTTTTCAGGTTTATTGTTATGATATGTATTAACTAAATCAATATCACAATATTTTAGTCCCGTTCCAATATACCATATCCCTGCATTTTTATACATTTCATACATATCTCCATCTTCATCAAGCACAACAAATTTTTCAATATCAATATTTATTTTGCAAATCCCATAATTTAGATTAAAATAACTAATAAGTTGTTTTTCAAGTTTTTCCTTAGAAAGCATTTTTTAAGAATTCTTTTTGTGTGAATTTAAATATCATTTTTAATTGTACCATCCGGTATAAGATATTCTTTTTTGTTGGACCCCTTCGACAACATGGCTGACAAAGTGAGGTTTCCCACCGTCTGAAATATCAAAAATAGATATATTATTAAATTTTGGCACTAAAACTTTTTCGACATCCACATTACCCGGTGCTAAAATATGAAGATTCCCGCCAAAAACCGGGTTCCAATCTTTAGTCATATTGAGAACAAATGCAATTTTGCCTTTAGGTTCATCGGTATGAATACTCAAAAAATCTCTAGATGTATATTTACTGCAAAAACTTTCCGTTGGTACTGTTATATCATGACCAGTTATATCGGCTAACCATCGAATAATTTTTGGATTTCTTATGATATCTTGTTTAAATTTACATTCAACACATACACAGTTTTTGATATGATCATTTATTGTCCTGCTAAATGTATAACTAAATTTCTTCTGTTTAAAACTTTCCATACTATTCAGTCTTAATTTCTGAATTTGACATGTAGTAATTTCATTCTGAAATTCGCGAGTATATTTTTTTTTACCGTCTCCAAAAGTCGCTTTATGCCACCAATTTTCATTCATATTATCTAAAAACCAAAACAATTTATTTGCCCATTCTTCATTTAAAAAATTGGGTACAACGACAACTTTATCCTTTTTAAAAGTTTCCAAATAATTTGTAATGTTATCTTTTTCCAAATGCGTCTGGTTCATTAATATATCTCGTTATGAGATATATTAGTTTTATTTATATTATTTAAGAATTTCCACATCGGCAGTCGGTTCGTTCTCAGAAGTGTCCTCCTTTTTGGTGCTGGCGGTGTTCAGAAGCTTCGAGTTGTCAATCGCCGACTGGGAGACAATCTTCTTGGCCTCTTTTTTTATCTTTTCGTTATTGCCTTGGTGTTGGACAAACCAACTAAACATCTCAGTTGCGCTACCTTCAAAAATTAGTACGGCACATGTCCACCCGGGAGGATTTTGGGAATGGGTGAAGTTGTATTTGACATCTCGGTTGAGATTTTTCTCTGCCCATTCCTTTAGAACTGTGATAGGGTGTTTGGAAATACGAATATTGAGCTCGCGGTCCGCCTCAGTGACGAAGCGTTGGAGCGTTTCGGTGGGGAGGGTATTTAAACTCCGTAAGATTTTCCACACAAATTTTTTACCACTGACACGATTACAATAATCCCACACTGGCCTCATTTCGGTCAAGGTCATGTTGTCATAGTCCCAATTTACCAAATCCGACCCCATCGACATCACTCCCCATATGTCGTGCAAACAATCTGTTGTATGCTCATCATCTGAAGCTTGAACATCGATGCGATATTCAGAATCATCAGGTCCGAATATATCTTGTTTGAGTCGTAAATGCCAACTCCATCCGTTAAAATTTACAGTTTTTGTGTTTGGCAAGTCCAACTTAAAATCTATACGAGCTTCATTTTTAAAATCTTCAAAGCTATCCGTCTCTAGTTCGATCGCGAGCACCGCTGTCAGATACTCCTGATCATCGTCACTGTCCGGCAGCACGATAGGAGGAGGTGTCGCCGCGTTGCCCTCCTCCTCGTCCAGTAAATTCTCCTCCTCATCCGTCTCTAGTTTTGTACTAGTTTGAAACCCTAATTCCAGATCAGAGTTATCTATCTCAAAATCATCATCATTGATAGCTTTGAAGGTTTTTGTGAATGTCTCTAGTTTTGTACTAGTTTGAACCCTAAAATCTTTGAGATGATTTTCTAATTCCAGATCAGAGTTATCTATCTCAAAATCATTTTTGAAGAAAGACTTTATGGTGTCGATGATATCTCCAGTCTCGTCAAAATCAAACTTTTCAAAGACATCCTTGATATCTTTGAGAGTTTTTAGTTTATATCTGTTGAGATTCCAAGAAGAAAAAACATGATTTGGTTCGAAATCATCAAGGATTTTGGTCAAGTCTTTGATAATTTCTTGTTTGAGATTTTCCAAGAGATCCTTAAATTTGTTGATAGTTTTCGTCTCTAAGAAATTCATTGAGAAGTACTTCGGACTAATTTGAAAAGTTCAATTTCAGATATCATTTTTCTAGGACGCAAAACCCTGGCGAATGGTGGGAATATTGTAAGCTAAACTACCATGTACTTGCAGGAACAGATTCATCGTATACTTGATCAAATTTGTCCATCTCTTCTTGAGAATCGCCGTGGTAGATCTGAGTGTCTTTCCATACTGGATAGGCTTGGTGTAATCTGGTTACATCGTATTTATAAGGTGGCGAATTAGTAAAAGAATAGCCATACTCAGAGTATTTTCTCTGTCCAGGAGTGTGAACGGGTTTAATCCCATTACCACTATAATATATTTCTCGGGCTAAATAATCTTTTTGATGTAACAAAGCTTCATTTGGAGTTGTACGATCATAATAATTATACGGATTAGATAGTTGTATTTGAGTAGTTCTCCAAGGTCGATACATATCGGCCATATATTTATTGTAACCGTTAAATTGTGAGGGATCGATTGGATCGTGCGGGACATCCAGGCTCATACCATCTGGATATTTTGATGCATCTATCATGTTGTTTGGTTTTACAGGAAATTTTCTCCGTTTACACACCATAAATCCGTAGGGATTTCCTATGGGAATGGCCTCGAAATCTGGATGACATTCTCTACATGCTCCATTTATAATATAATGATCTTCCCATCCTCCCAGGGAATTTTCAGGATTTCCAAAATTAGAAACATTCCAAACATCAGCCATTTCTTTTCTTTTTGTCAATGCCCATGAAGATGTCATTTATTAATAGCTATAAAAAATTATAGACTCATATCTATAATTTTTCAAATTTTATTTTGACTTAAATATATACAGTTTCGATGGTCAAGGCGTCCCTCATTTTTTCCCCGAATTTTGTGTTCTTCCCACCGCCTGGTACCCACGGATTCATTGGTTCTTCCCATTTTATCTGTGCGTGACATTTCCAGTCTAATTTGTCCACCCACGACCTCTGGACCCACTCAGGACTCGATGTCAAATTAAACCATCCGCCGGTAAAATACTGCATGTTGCCGATTTCACCAATGCAATACATTTTCTCTGGTATTATAGCATCTTTTTTGCTATAAGGAATATCACAAAAATCTTCGATACCCATTATACCTATCTGACCCCCAAACGCGCCGGGTAGAACACATGATTGAAGCAGATGGTAGCCATTATCATATTCTATGATATGTACTACCACATAATGAATAGAACACTCAGAAGGATATTCACATGAATCACATCCGTCTTTGTAAGTGTCAGGAATAATTTTCTTCATTCTCTTGGCCTCATCAATAGCTTTTTCGCGATCACATGTAAAGTACATATTCTCCCCAGGGCAAAATCTCGGTGCGTCATCATTGCGTGCATCAGAAATAACACCGACAATATAGATATATGCGTGTTCCTTGTTCACCACTTTGCCCAGCTTACTATGATTCTGCACTGTATGTCCCATACCACATGGGCACTGATCTGGACAATCTTTTATCCAGTGATCAGTTTTTAAACACAAATCACAAACATGGTTCTGTGCTGTATGAAACTCACCACATGGGCACTGATCTGGACAATTCAGGATCCAGTGACCATTTGCATGACACAATTCACAAATATGGGTCTGTGCTGCATGTAATATACCACATAGGCACTTATCTGGGCAATCTATTGGATAGTGCCCAATTTTCTGACACAACTTACAAACATTATACTCAGACATATCTGAGAATAGGCACTTATCTGGGCAATCTATTGGATAGTGCCCAATTTTCTGACACAACTTACAAACATTATTCTCAGACATATCTGAGTATTTTTAATTAATTTTGAATTCTAAATATCATTTTTACAAATGATATTTTTAGACCGCACATTCACCCATTTTATTTTTTATCTTGACTTGGATTTTCAATTTTACCTGTCGCAATATGTTCACCATTGACCGTTAAAGAAACTTCGTCATATGTAGTAGGCAAAACTCTCATTATAACATTCATACCTGCTAGCTCTTGCATTAATAATTTTGTTGCATAAGGCATTCTGACCAATGCGACTTTGTTAGACTGACAAACTCTACATTCTTTACGGGGAGGAATATTTCTTTGCGGATCGCCGACAATAACGAGCGCTTGTAATCCGCAAATTTTACAGAACCAAATTCTTGTTTCATCAGATTGTTCCATAAGTCTATCTTTATTAAACCATGCAGATCCTTGTCCAAGTATGACATCTTTTTCCATATGACCAACTCTAAAACCGCCACCCTGTTTACGTCCCTCTTTTGGTTGACGAGTAAGACGAGTTCGACCTCCTCGAGATCGAGCATGCACCTTGTCAATTACCATATGTTTTAACCTCTGGTAATAGGGTACTCCTACGAATATAAGGCATTTCATCTCCTCTCCGGTTTGACCATTAGTCATTTTTTCATCACTAAATTCGTTATAACCAAGAGTTTTCAATTCATTACATATACTTTTTAGCGAAAAAGATGGATTAAATGGTGTAGCATCACCATCTGATTTTGTTTTACTATAGCCACCTTTTGGAGTTTTACATTGAGTTTCATCTTCCCCGTCTGACGGATCATCATCGTGATCAAGACGAAATGCTTTTTTAGCGCAAATTGCATTAAGTCTAGAGCCTAAAACTATTTTACGCCCCGTAATCATTTCTATCATCATTCCTATAGTCATTCGACTGGGGAATGCCAATGGGTTGATAATAATATCAGGGGTAATGCCTTCATCAGTAAAAGGTAAATCGTATGACCGGTATGTCATACCTATAGTTCCTTTCTGACCGTGTCTAGCACTATTGCCGCTCCAGACGGGTTTCTGACATTCTCCCAGGGAACTAGCGGCTCTGCGAACATATAAAACATGATTAGGAACCGTACAACAATAAACCTTTCCACTATACAAAACAGATTTTTGTTGGCGTTTGATATGTTTATTTACAACCGGTTCTAGGTGCTTTGTGACAATAGTAATTCTCCAGGAATCAGCGTTAACTGTTGAATCTCTCTTAGAATAACGAATATAACAATTAGCCGCCCATCCACAATGCAGAGCTAATCTCAGTACGTCATCTTTGAGACGAACAGAATATGTATCATACATTTGAGTGTTTCTGATACACATTGAATCGAGAAGTATACGGCATTGTTTTTCGTTGAGGGACCATACCCATTCTGGCAGATATCTATTGATCGCGTCAACTAAATGAGCTGGCATATAATCTAGTTGTTTGTCAACTAAAAGAGCTGACATATAATCAGCTAGTTGTTTGTCATTAATATCAAGTATATCGTTTTCCTGAATTGTATATTTATAGCCTAAATCCTCCAATGCTTTCATAAGAGTAGTTTTAACTTTTGCGATATGAATTCTACATTTATTTTCTCCATATCCCTCAGCTATCCAAATACCAAAGAACACCAACCACGGCTCAATAGGAAGATTTTGACTTGGATAAATGATATCGTTATACCATACCCCAGGCAACTCAAAGTATTCGAGACCCGGAACTACCCATTCTGCATTCTTTTTGTAGTAAACAGGAATATTAAAGAGATCTGCGGCTGTTTCGAGTTTAAATTCTTTGCTACATTTGACATACATCTTGTGATTAGGAGTTACTTTGAGAGATAGTTGATTCGTCTCTACTTCGATCATATCTCCTTCGTGATCAAAAGAAACAATATCCGTTGGATGTTGGTACTCTAGACAACCTTTTTGATTGAGAGTCGCTACCTTATAATCTTTCGATAAACAATCAATAGGAATCCATCCTTTTGTTGTCAATACTTCATGATCCAAAGAGTAGCAAAATTTATCACCATTAATAGGAAACCGTTGCTGAGCAATTACTACTCTAACGTATTCATACCCTTGACCATCTATACCTTTTTGAATAAGATGAACAGTTCCTGACCATTGATTATCATAGATGACCGAAATATTCTGTTTCTTTTGTCTATGAACAGTCAACGTCTCGTCAACATAAACCGTACGACCAATTAGAATATCTCCTTCTTCTACTTTTTGACCTTCAGTAATAATGCCTGTAATTGGGTCAAGCTTAGAAGAATTTCCTTTATAGTTGCTACAGTCTTTTTCGGTAGGAACTTCAAATTGCTCTTTTTTGTTAAGACGAACTTTACCTTCAAATGCTATATATAACGTACTAAGCATAAATCCACGATCAATGGAATCTTGATTCATAATAATAGAATCTTCTTGACCAAAACCATACCATGGACATACTGCAACTATTGTATTTTGACCGGATGGAAGATTATCAAATCCAAGGATTTTTGATATTTTTGATGATACCAGAGGTTTTTGAGGATAAGCTAATACATGAAATTTACCTTTGGTTTGAAACATATAATTAGATCCAGGAACACCAACAGCCTGTTTACCCATCGATGCTTGGTACGTGTTGCGAGGGCTCTGGTTGTGGTCCGGGAATGGTATCAAACTAGTACCAACACCAAACATCATTGAAGGATGAAGTTCACAATGAGTGATCTGACTACGTTTATTAGCTTGCATTTTTTCTAATTTTGAAGGACATATTGCAATATTAATTTCTGACTCTTCTGCTTTATCAATAAATTCAACAAATCCATTCTCTAATAGTTTAGTCCATATACTTCCTATATCATCCCATTTCCCTTCTTTCATCTCGTCAATATGATTTTTTCTCAAAAGTATATTCCCACCCTCAACTATAAAAAGTGGACGACATAATCTTCCTGCTTCTGTTGAAATACAAATTTCACGATTAGAAACATTATAAGATATAGAAATTTCTGGATCCAAATTACAACTTCGACGGAGAAGTCGAAGTTCGGAAACAATATTTTGTGGATATTTCGTGACACCTATAGGATCTCCATTAACAAATATTTTAACCAAACCTAATAATTCTTTTGTCATCGATAATGCAATTTCATCAAATTCGATAATTTTCATATTTTGAAGCATTCCAAGAATGTCCGCTGACTTACTACCGTTAGTAATTAGTCCCCCCATTGCAATATTCTTTACTAATCCACATTTCTTCCCTTCTGGCGTTTCTGTCGAGCAAACAATCCCCCAGTGCGAATTGTGTAATTCTCTTGGCGCTTCTACTTTACCTCCTTCAGCGCTTATAGGTGTAACAAGTTTTCTCAAATTAGCAATACCAGCCGCAAAATTAAATCGGTCAAACATTTGACTAACACCTTGAGCTTTTCTGCCACCCCATGCATTACTTGAAAGGGCGTTATTCATTATACTGGTTATAGTTCCAGATTTGATAATTGAAAGAAGGTTAATTGGATTCTTACCACGAATACACCGCTCAATTGAATTAACGATTTCACTACGCAAACGTTTGAAAGCATTATGAAATAGTTGACTTAATAAAATCCCTGGTGTTGCAATACGTTTATTTGCATAATGATCTCTATCTTCTAGAGCTCGGCGTCCCAAACGAGCATCGATGAGTTTCTGTACCATATATCCTAAATAAAATCGTTTCTTTGTAAATGATTCTGTACCAGTACCAAGATGTGGAAGAAATTCAGTAGAAAGGAGATGTTTTGCATAAGAAATTGCGTTCGTTCTAGTTTGGGTGTCAATTTCATTACAATTATCTTTTCCCGTTCGAAAAGAATTTCGTGTTCCCATAAATTTTTTGCCACACCGACCAATAAAATGCAAACCTACTTCTTGGTTATCACATTCATACGATTGTTCTAAACTTGGCAACAGCAGACCAAGCGCTTCTTTATCATCTGTATCAGGCAAAATATATTTTACTATATCCTTTTCATCTGTAGCTCCTAGTGCTTTGAATACAACTCCCAAAGGAATTGCAGTCATCTCAATATATGGTACCATTATTGAAATCAACATATTTGCCAGAAAACCTGCCTGTGTTATGGTACTATGAGCACCGGAAAGAGAATTACTACGTACTTCAGCATAAAGTATATATTTGGGTGCAACTTTACGATTCTTAAAAATATATACCTTGTTACAAGCGGTACGTTCTTGACTTGCAAGAATTTTCTGGGCACCTTTGATTATAAAATATCCACCGTCGTCAAACAGATCTTCCCTATGTGTCGCTAATTTCTCAGGATCATCAGCTATTTTATGAAGATTACATAATTGAGATTTGACCATTACCGGTATAGATCCTATGTGCACATGCTCAAAGATACATTTTAAACCGAGCGGAGTTTCAAATTCGAAATCAATTAGTATATCCGATAGATAACTAATATCTCTATCAATGCATTCTTTAGGTACAATGTAACGTATCTCGTCACTCAATTCTTTATGTTGCGGTGAATGAAGTATCACCTCCCCAAATTCGATATAACAGTGTTGATTATCTACATTGATTTCAATACGCCTATTAGTTTCAATAATTTCAGGGATTGCAACTATGATAAACTCATTAAAGGACTCGATCTGATGAGAAAGAAATCCATGTTCCGTAAAAAACGATTGGATGACGGGCCAAGCATCATCATCAGTAATTTTTGGTCCATCGGAAGAGGGTCTGTTAGCATAATCTTTCGCTATGAACATATGTTGTTTGACCATACTTTTAATATCAACACTTTGAACTGAAATTTTTCTGGATAAAATACCAGTTTTTTTGGATAGAAAATTGACGAACCCCAGCAGTTCAAAGCTAAAAATATTGCTTATGTGTTAATTCAAAAAAAATACTTATGGTTTAAAGAAATAAACAGATTTATTTGAAAAAGAAATGGATGTACCGATTGCGTTTTTTTCAATTTCACTGCTCTGGTTTTTGTTTGGAATCGTAACTATTACTGAATTAGTTGCTGAAAAATATACGCAAACTTTAAGAGATCTTGCGGTTCCATATAATTCACCCGTTTATGTATCTGCATTACAATGGATGCCAAACGAAACCTGTTCTTTTGGAAATCCTTACGGTTGCCAAGGATCTTAGGATTGCGGGAAACGTATTTGCGAGTTGGCACGAGATGATGAAACAGATTTTATAGTTGTTTTTCCTACAACCCTTTCGTTCGATTGCGATGTGACGTCGGAAAACGTTTTGCAGAACGTTTTTCATAACAATCGCGTGACTTTTTACCTGCTATGTGCGACGGTCGTGACAACCATTTTCACGCTCGCAATTGCTGCATACATAGTCTACAGTTTGTCAAGATACCCGTCCAGACTCGGAATGTCTGCGTGGAGAATTGTCTGGGGTACTCTTGTAATTATTCAGGCATGTCTCGTAACATTGGCTTTCCTTCTCCCTTCTGGTGGCCCGGACATTCCCGAAATGATGCCAGATCCCCTTGCGGCCTTACAGAACATTAAGATAGGGATTATTGTCAGCTGTACGCTTATCGCTGTCCTGCCGGTGCTATGGATTGAAAAGAAAACAGTATTGTCGATGTGTGGACATCATAGGAGCAGGATTCTATAACTATTTAAATAGATATTAGTAAGCAATACTAATGACTACACAAGACTGGGGTATACCTGTAAACCCTGGGGTTTACCATGTCAAGGGTGATGTGACAATAAGCACCCATATTAATCGCCAACCAGAATTTCTTTATACAACTGAACCGTTGTATTGTATACACATGGTTCTCAATAATAATATATACCCTTACCCTTCTGTAATTAAATTAATGACCGATATTCCTGGAGTATGGCCTGATAGTTGGGCAGAGAGTGATCCGGCGCAGACCACAGGATACTGTTATACGAAAGATGTGAATAAAGTCATGCACATCCTTGAATTTAATGGTATAGATGTAAACTATACAGATATTGAGGGTCTCGATCATTCCAATGATCGTTCTTCATTGATTGTTGCTAATACTCAAGAGACACAAGATGGAATCATGGCTGGATTTGGAGAGATGATAACCCAGTCTATTGATGTAATCTCTATAGATTACGACATCGGAGATAAATATCTACAATTAAAAGGTCCTCCCCGTGGAGATGCTTACCTAATAAATGACGATGACACTTATACTCGTCCTTTTCGTATTGACACATATTGTTCTTATCGTCTCACCAATGGTAAATTCTCTACATTATTGTATGCAGATGAGAAAATTCGACAAAAACTAGAGAATATAGTATATCCATCTTGAAATTACCTTATTTCACTACAATTACGCAACAACGGAATACATACTCTTTTACCGGACGCTTTTACAAGTAATTTCCCGGTGTAAAATCCGACAATGTTAAATAAAATATCTTTCATTGATCCAGCCCACCATCTCTCTGAATATTCAACCTTTTTACCTTTAGATTCGATCGCTTGGAAGTTCGATCCTTCAAACATTGCCCATGACATTTCGAAAAATTCCCACAATACGCCACCCAGTAGAATAATAACATCGCAATCTGGAAACAACACACCTAAAATAAAAAACAAAAAGAAATGCGAAATTGGCCACCACGAACAACAATGTTCGCCTAATATTTTCATATCGAATAATTTTTGATTCATGACATCGTTAATAGCTATTCGTCTAACTCCATAAATTCCTCTCATAATAAAAAAGTAAACTATGATAATTATACTCATTAAAATGAATAATGCGTATACTCCAATGCACTCGTTTGACTTTTTCATAAAGCTTACGTATATATAGATAAATAAGAAATTTCTACTTTAGACCGCGAAACTAATCTCTCGATAGTTTCTATATTAATAACATAGGGAAACCCGTTGAAGTCTTGGAGTGAATAACTTAATTGAAATGTTGAAGGTTTCCCGTCTGTTCTCATTTGACTTCTGATCATATTTAAACGTGAAATAAGTTTGTGCAATTCTTTTTCTACACACCGAAGACCGCTTCCCTCAATTTGTATATTAAGTATGTCGATCAATTTATTGCATGCTGAATCTGTAATTTCACATGAATTATGTTCTAGACCCACATCTTTGAGTGCACTAGGAAGGAGATGTAGTTGTATAATCTTTTTAATTTCAGAGCTAGTATATTTTTTTACAGAAATAATATCGAGCCTATCGCGAAGATTTGAATCGATCCATTTATCATCATTCATAGCAAACATAAACCAAATATTTGAGAGATCGTGTGGGAATTCATTAAGAAACAAATCCTGAAATTCCTTGTTTTGAATATAATCTGTAATATGGAGAAGAGCATGTTGAATTTCTTGACCCTTTTCCGAACGAAGTTTGCAAACTTCGTCAAAAAGAATTATTCCATTTGCATACTTCATTCGTTTTAATATTTGTAATAATATACTGGGCGTTGATCCTACCCAAGTATTATCCCCTCCTTTGAAAATACTAGGATCTACCATTCCGCCTAACGAAATTCGTTCGAATGGTAACTCTAAACTATTTGCAAGAGCTTCCGCGATCGCGGTTTTCCCTACCCCCGGGCCTCCTTTGAGTGCAAGTATCGCTTTAGTTCGTGGATTATAAATTCTATTATTAACTATCTGAATGATGCGTTCCTTTACTTCTAACATACCATATAATTTAGTGTTCAATTTGTTGTAGATTTTGCCACAATAATTATTTATCTCGTCCAGAGATTTATTCTTCATAATATTTTCTGGCAATTTCATTCGTCGATATGGTAAACTTACAGCCCATACAATTTTCCGTTTAAGAGATGAATATTCAGAATCAGTTTTTGGATAGGACATAAGTTTTAAATACATCTCGTATATTCTAGCTTTTGTAGTTTCATCAGCGTCGAGTTGAAAAATTTTAGTTTTAAGATTTTGATCCATATCTCCGATTTTTGCATGAAGTAGTTTTTCTTCTTTTTCAAATCTACTTATATCTTTGGGGTTAATTTCATTCTTAATAGAAAGAATTTGTTGGATACCCTTGCATAATTGATCATATTCATAAGTATAAGGATCAGTATTTTGAAGTATATCATATAGTCGAATTGCTTGCTTTTGATCAGATTCAGGAATTTTTGCGGTGAGAATTTGAGTAATAGTTGGTATATCTTTCGCTATTTTGGAACGTAAACGTTTTAATTTTGGCTTAAGATCTTCGTCGATTGCGTCCTCTTCAAGATCTTCGCGAACGCGTTTTAAAGCATTTTTAAAAATTAGAAAATCTTTATTTTCTGATTCTGCTGACGATTCTTCTGATTCTGTTGACGATTCTTCAGATTCTGATGACGATTCTTCAGATTCTTCATCAGAATCTGAAGGTATAGTATTGGTTAAAGGTGTATATTCACAATCAGAATTATCTTTTTCAATAATTTTGCTTCTAAAGTTTTCAAAGAAAATATTTGAACCGCGTATTCTAAGATTATATTTTTCTGTCATATTATAGACTTTAATATTTTAAATGAAATTTTAATTTCACTTTCCAAACCAAATTTATTTCACGTTTAGCAAGAAAAAATATTACTTTATTCTTTAGGCCACGTGCCAAAAAAAATACCATTTATTAAAAAAAAGAGTAATGATTTTCCTCAACTAATATTAAACATGGATCGAGTAACACACACCCTTCTTCTTGTGACACTTATTCTTGTGAGTATATGTTGTTTAATGTGGTTATTGGGAGGTAGTTGCATGGCTGGATATTTCTCTTCCCGGGGACTTCTCCCAATTCTCGATAAAGACGGGGTGGTTCAAAGAGTAAAGCAGGATGTTCAAGACATAGTGGGTGTAGTGAAACAGGATGTCAGGGATGTTGCAGGAAAAGTAGGTGATGTTGCTGAAGAAGTTAAACAAAGAATTCAAGATGAATCTTTTGAATATGTGTAGTAGTAATACAGAATTTACACCATTATCAAAAACTATACTCAAGTCTAATTGTCAAAAAATAGTGTACATTTTTATACTCCACCCTCAACCCTTCTAATAGATTTCCCGTTTCGTACTCGAGCCAAAATTATCTTTGCATAGTTTAAGTGCCATTTCATCCTCTGTTCCTACAACCAAAGCCACTCATCTTAATCTTTTGATTTATTTGCATAAGTTGGAATTTAATGTACTGTTTTTTAGCTACTCTGGATTCTCCTTGATCATTAGGTTTATACCAATAATCATCCCACGCTCTTTGAATGTTATTTGCATTATGGTTCAATATAATATTATTAACTATGTTTACGCCTTTTTTAAATTGTTTGATACGATTTATGGCGTGTATTTCTTTTAATGATTTATTTTTATATAGTGAATTTAATGGATTCATCTGACACTTTAATTTTTTCACATTCTTAGGGCATCCTTCGAGAGATGTCAATAGACAGCAGTTACTGCAAATTAACTTTACAACATTCTTAGGACATCCTTCAATGGATGTTATTTGGGTACCGTTGCAATATAAGTTAATAACATTCTCAAGACACTTTTCAATAGATGTTATTGGGTTCCAACCACACCCCAATTCAATAACACTCTCAGGACATCCTTCAAGAGAAGTTAGTTTGTTCCACCAACAATGTAACTCTTTCACACCCTCCGGACATCCAGTAAGAGAAGTTAATTGGTTCCTAGTACAATCCAATGTAATAACACCCACCGGACATCCCTCAAAAGATGTTAATTGGCAGTAACAGCAAATTAACTCTTTCACACCCTCCGGACATCCATCAAGAGAAGTTAATTGGTTCTTACTATAATTCAATATAATAACACCCACCGGACATCCATCAAAAGATGTTAATTGGCAGTTACGGCAAATTAACTCTTTCACACCTTCCGGGCATCCCTCAAGAGAAGTTAATTTATTAAAGCTACAATCCAATTTAATAACACCCACCGGACATCCATCAAAAGAAATTAATTGATTATTACGGCAAATTAACGTTTTAACACCCTCCGGACATCCTTTAAGAGAAGTTAATTGGCAGTTACGGCAAATTAACGTTTTAACACCCACCGGACATCCTTCAAGAGAAGTTATTCGACTAAAGCTACAATCCAATTCTATAACACCCTCAGGACATCCTTCAAGAGATGTTAATAGGCTATGGCAGCAATTCAACTTTTTCACATTCTTAGAACATCCTTCAAAAGATGTTAATAGGTTAGAGCGGCAATCTAATTCTATGACACTCTCAGGACATCCTTCAAGAGATGTTAATAGCTCATGGAGAACATTCAACTTTCCGTCGATAACTTTAAATGGGATATCTCTTAAAGATTTTTTCATTTGATAATCTTCCATCCGGTCAAAATACAATAGTTGCAGTATGTCCATGGTATGGTTTTGGTCAAGAAGATTCCATTGATCGTGGATTTATGCTTAATTAATTTTTCTAGATTGTATTAGAAAAATTAAAATATCAATTTTTTCCTTTACCGATACCCGTACCGCCGTCTTGGCAGACGGTATCCTCCATACGGCCCTGTTGATAAGGGAGCATATCCTCCCCAATATGTTCCGTATGGGCGATTGTGTCCATACGGAGCATATCTCAACGGGCCGCCTCCGCCGGTATATGCTCCGCCGGTATATGCTCCGCGTTTAGGAAATCCAAAATGGTAAGCTTTAAGACGTGACACATGTTCTTTAGGAGGTGGATAAGACTGTTTTTTAGCTTTAAAAACATAAAATAAAACAATTGCCACAACAATGATTATTGCTACGAATCCCCAATTAGTGTTGTTCATAATGTTATTATTATAAAGGGTTATAAAAGTTCTTATATAAATCTATGATCGGTAACCACCCTGTCATTATTACATTTTTTCAATAAGATCCCATAATACTTTCCCATACTTATCTCCTTCTAATTCTTCTTTAAAATGTTCGTCAAATCCTTCTAATCTACGATCTAAAAATTTCAAGCTTTTGGCTACTACCACCAAAATATACTTAATCAGTTGAATCGTTCCATCTTTGTGGGTTCTTCGACACAATGGACATGTATTGTGTTCCCTCAACCATTTTATTATACATTTTTTGTGAAATGTATGTCCGCAATTTAACTGATAAACAGATTCGTCGTTTAAAATTGGAATAGGACAAAAATCTTTCGCTATTCTTATCAAAATCATCCTAGGATAATTAAAGCTGTCTAAACATATAGAACATTCCCCTCCCATTTATCAAATTAGAAACTTTTCAAGTTTTAATTCATTATTTATGGATAACCCATTCATAATCGGTATTATTGATAACAGCGGTGATACAGGTATTGATATGATGCGTAAATTGATAATAGCACTCCGAATGAGAAACGGAGTTTCTCAACCTAGTTTCGTTTTAGAATCTGATGTTAGAATGGCACATGCAAGTCAAAAACTGACAGATGAAGGAGAAAACATCAAGGAAAAATTATGGGAATATATGGGAACTCTTATTTTCAAGTTTTTGTTTGTCCATAAAGTTGATGTTTTTTGTATTTCTTGTAACACTCTTCATATATTTCAAGATCGAATTGTAGATTTGTTAGATAAATATCAAATTCCCCGAACAAAATTTGTTAGTTTTGTTGATGTTGTTACTGAACACATTAAAACAAATAAATTAACTCGGGTGGGGTTGGTAGGCAGTTTAATAACTACAGATTTAGAGACCAACTCTCTATCCCCATTTCAATGTCTTACTAAACTACAGAATGTTCAAATTGTTGTATCACAACGCAATGAATTTCAAGATATAATCACTGAGGTAAAGAAAAATGGATATAGCACATACATATCAAATAAATTTCGGAGATTACTCAATAATATAGACGCGCCAATTTATTTAGCTTGTACTGAATTTTCTTTACTTGGTAAATTTCCTCGTACTATTGATGTTACCGATTTAGTTGTTGATAAAATGGTTGAACGCATCGTTCGGATTGGGATACGGTAGTTATCCCGGGAGGAAAAATGCCAATTTTATTTGCTACTGACGGGGAAATTAATATTTTTTCATCTCTTCGAAGAGATGAAAACGTTTATTTTCACATACTATAATATACTCTAAATACTCCTTTACGAAGAAGATATTTGGTACAAGCTTTGCATGGCTCACTCATGCATAATTTTCCTTTAGAGTTGATTCTGATAACATATATGGTTGCCCCTTTGAGGAGATTTGATGAAATATTTTTACAAGCCGCCATTTCCGCATGAAGACTACTAACTCTTTTGGCGTTACGTTCTCTTTTTTTACCTAAAGACTGATTATGCCCCTTTTGACAGGATTTTTCCTTTTTTTACTACTATAGCTCCGTGACAAACAGTCAATTTGCTGCGACGAGTCTGTTCAATACAAGCATCAATATATTGCTGATGACGAGTCATTTTTGAAGAATCTTCGATTTGTTATTGAAGAAGTAAGAATAAAATATCATTTTTCAGTTTTATTTGAAATTTACACAAAAACAAGATCGTCGTGTCCAGTTAACTGCCTAGCGATATCCAAAAACGGTTTTTCAAAATTGTAGTTGCTCCTGGAAGAAATATCATAATATCTTGTTCCTTCATCCTCATGGATAGTGATATTTTTTGATTTCATTTTGTTAGGGCAATCAAATTTGTTTCCACACACTATAATAGGGATGTCTCCGCAAACATCGCGTACATTTTCGATCCAATCGTATGCATTATGGTAAGTCGGTACCAAAGTTAAATCAAACATAACAATAGCTGCGTCAGTTTGTATTCCATATCCCTGAATACCTAAACCTTCGTAATCTGGATTTCCTGCACAATCCCATACATTGAATGTAATGGGGTCATAGTTTGTAGAAAAAGTCAAGGGGTCGAGGTCTACACCCAATGTCGGGGTGTAATCTTCATTAAAGTGTCCGGTGAGATGACGATGAATAAGAGAAGATTTGCCAACATTCTTATCGCCAACAAGCAGAATCTTGTATTGATTATTCATATGTAAATTTGACAATTTGAAATATTGCCAATACATAATATCATTTTTCTGTTTAACAGTAATTATACGTTTGCTCTGAATTCCAATCTTATTCAAAATGAATAAGATTGACGATTAAAATTATTTGATCGGATTATTTTGGTTAATAATAGTTTTTAATTCTTTTTTACTCCACGCTTCTTTTTTCCCTCCATCATACGGTTTAGCTAGATTATGTTTGAGAAGAAAATCGGTCAATGTACCACCTTTTTGGAGAAAAATTTCTCCGTCGACTCTCCCACCAAATTTATCCCACTTAATCATTTTGATAGATACAATGCTATTTAGTATTTGGTTGCGAACATCATCTCTAACGATTATTCCAGCTTCTTTTTCAAGTTTGGCTAAGGTGACTGCTTTTTTATTACTTTTATCTACCCCTCTAACTTTAATTTCAGGTGTATCAACTCCTAATACACGAATTTTTATTTTAAGAAATTCAGTTCCAAAAGCAAAAATTACTGTACAGGTATCTCCATCATATACATCCGTAATTTTAGCTTTGATTAATTTTCCTTTATGAGGAAGATCAGAAATACAAATTGGATCGATAGTTGCCAGATCGAATATAGAGTTATCTCCCTCTTTTTTACGTCGAAATAAAGACCAAAACTTTTTCATTATTGAAAAAGAAACTATTCTTAATTATATTTTATCATTTTTATTCATCTTTAATTTCTGTTGGGCTGTATAAATCAGGTATGAGAATTGTTACGATATAGTATAAATCATCCTCAATTATATTTTTTGGAGTTAATTTCCACTCTAAATGTTTTGGATGCATCCCTAATTTAATAATTTCGGGCCAAGCTAAATTTTGCGAGACACCATTATTAATCTCTTTTTTGAGTATTTGAATATTTGTATACGATCCTGGCGGAGTTTCACTCGGTTTAATCCCAGAATCATGGATAATACTTTCGATCCCTTCTTCATCCGTTATTTTATAATAAAATGTATCTTCCGGCGGAGGACGAGATATATTTAATATAGATTTTGCAAGAAGATATAACAAAATTACACTAATCAACACAGCTATTAAATAAAATAACCAATTTCCTCGAATATTCATGTTACTATTTGAAAGCTTATTTTTATTTGAAAAATGAGATATTACATCGATATAATATTTGTGTTATGATCATAATGACAACTCTTTCAACTCTCCCAAACGACAATATATCAACTATACTTTCCTTTCTTCATCAAAAAGCAGTGATAGCCCTAGGTCTTACATCAAAACACTTTTTCGCAAGAACCAAAAACCAAAGAGAAAAAGACAATAAATGTCGAGGTGCTTGGAAAATTATTGTTTGGTGGAGGTCAAGGGGAATAGATATGCGAAATTGTGATTTTGATGGAGACGACATGACAATACACAAAAATGATGTCTGTTTAGCGGTGTGGAATGAGCTTATTCGCAACTGCTCAACGGTTCGAGCAGAACATGCGCTGATTGGGCGCACCCACCTACTACTACCCGTCTTGGCAGAACATTATTGAGCGTGAATTGGAGAATTTGTAATCGGAAACTCAGGCTAAATATCATAATCTTATTCGTTTTTTGAATAAGATTGGGAATTCAATTTACGTTGGAGTAGGTCGGTCTCTTGATACTTCTGTTGTTTCTACACATGCCGTCCATCTAATATTACAATTTGTATCTCCGGTAACCGTGATAACTAAGGCGTCGTTAGTAGCGGAACTACCAGCATCAACATTTGAGTCAAGACCGGCAGCTGACTCAAAAATAACGGTTTTTGTATTTGCTAAACTAACAGTAGTGCCATTCGATTGCTCGATAAGACCCTCATGACGATATGCAGCATCAGCGTTTGTTACTGTTTCTTCACCTGGAGTGCATGTTCCCCGAGCAACAACATAAATACAGTATGCCCATGATGTATCATCAGGAAGATCCAACCTTAAAGTTCCTGTATCGCCATCTAAAAACAATTGGACAGTTTGCACTCCAGTAGTACTATTGCGAACAACATATTTACAACATTGAGAATTTCCTCTTGCAATCGGAGATGCGCCATCTCCAAAATTCGTACCACTAGATAGACAATCAGAAGCCCGAAGGCGGGCAAGAGCTCCAGAACCATTAGCGTGGGAAGCGAATGCGGTAGATTCTGCGTTAGATCCTTCTGCATGAGATCCTTCTCCGCTAGCGATAATGCTACCATCCGCTGTTGATCCTTCAGCGTGTGATCCACGTCCTGCAGCACTTATTGCAAAACTATTAGTGGTATAACCATGGGATGAAGCTCCATCACCGCTGGAACCGGTTTCAATAGTTCCAGTTGTAGCAACATGACCCCATGCATGGGAACCTTCCGCGGTATTTCCGGTAGTAATCATTCCACTACCCCCAACAAATCCCCATGCCCTAGATCCTTCAGCAGAACTTCCAGTTTGGATTGTTCCTGTTCCGCCAACATATCCTTGAGCAATAGACCCGTCCGATTGGGCTTCGAGAATTCCTGTAGTTGTTACTCCTCCAAAAGCAAAAGAGGCCATCCCGGATGATATTGTACCTTGGCCGCCAGCCAAGGAATTAGCTCCAGAAGCTGTATTATCTCGCCCCCCTGGAATAGAAGCACGATCTCCAGAAGCCACTTGAGTAGCAACTGTTCTAGTCATTTGTAGATCAGCTGCATTATCTCCGCGGCAATTTCCACCGGGTACAGCATTATCTGGAATATCGAGTTCAAAAGCACCAGTTCCTCGAGGTGCAACAGTCATATCAACATTTGGTGGTATGATATCTGGATGTGGTATAATATTAACAATTACCTTTGGAGCACATGTTGTGGTATCCACAGTTGTCTCAATGTCTGTGGGAAGTTTATCTATTTGTTCAGCGCAAGCAGGAACAAAAGAACTTGGAACGCATCTGAGACCTGGATTGACTGGATTATCTGGATTTAAAGAAGCCATACTTGTAATAATTCCATATAATATTTTTTGTCATTAAGGAAATGATATATGAAATAGAAAATTTTCTGTCTGATGATGAGTGTGACTGGCTTATTAATTTGATTAATGAACAAGTTGAATTACAAAAAGAACAATTTAGTGTGTACCATCAAATTGTATGTCATCCTCTACCTAATATTGCTGAATTTCTCGAGAAACGACTTCGAGAAAAACAAAGCGATGTTTTATATAATGATTTCATCAGAATAAATAAAAATATGAATTTAACTTACTACACATCAGGTCAAAGCAAACAAGTTCATCGTGACATGATTTTCCGAGATGAAGATAGTGTTTCAGTATACACCTTATTAATTTATCTAAATGACGATTATGAAAATGGACGTACTATATTTTATCCGGAAGCGAAATCCTTAAAGAGGGACGCCCTCGACAAGATTCCAAACATAAAAATAGTTCCAAAGAAAGGGAAGATAGCAATTTTTGATATTAATCTTGTTCATGAAGGAGAAAAAGTAAAAGGAGAAAAATGGTTATGGATATGTAAATTGCAGTTTACTAGACCCAAGAAACTTAGAAAATCTTGAACCAACAACAATAGCACGAACATTCATCTTCACTATACCCAAAGTAAGAAAAACTGTTACGTACATCAAGGAAAAAATATTTCTTCATTTAATTCTTCCATGCTCATCTCGTATGAAAGACTACAACTATAAATATCGTCATGGTTTCCTCCAGTTTCTACATAAATTTCTTTATCTTCGAACAAAGATTTGTATATGAACATATATTTGTAGTAAGATACAAATCGAAATATAGGATTTTTATTTTGCTGTAGCATTTTCTCAATAAAATCATTCCACCCTTCTTCTTCGGTAATAATCATTTCTCTTTGTATAAATAACTTTTAACATCATTTTTCCTATACCAAATCCGTATTTGATGTGTCCAAGAATAAATAAATCCAGCGTAATCAGAATATCTTTCGAATGTAGGAATATTTACAGTTTCTATATTAATTATCTTGTCAGCATCAAATTTTTTTAACTTGTGAGAAATTCGAGACATAAATTCTTCATCAGTTTCTTCTCGGGTTTTTGTTTTGATAGTTGGCTTTCTGGTGAATAATTTTTTCCCATGTATTTCGTACTCAACAAGTTTTCGTTTAAATTCTATGAGATAAATCTTAGACTCCATCTTAAATATCTTATTTAAAACTACTTTGAAAAAAAAATTGATATTTCTGGTAATGCTGCCAAAAAGTATATGGCAATGTTTCATTCTATACCCATAGACGTTCTAAAAACAAATATTTGTTGTTTTCTTAATATTTACGATTTAAATTCTTTAGGTCTTGTATCAACGTTTTGTTTAGGTGTTACCACTAAACATAAAAAACAATTCCGAGCAGCTTGGAGGATATACAAATTTTGGAGACTTCATAGATGGAAGAGAATTGATCATTTTAGTGATTTGTACGTATCAAAGCTTCCAATCAGAGTGATAGACTATGAAGGGTATATAATAACTGGATTTATTCGTGGACGCGAAATTGGAAGTGGTGTGATTATTCTTTCTAGAGCAGGGTACTATATACATACTATTTGGGCAAACGACTTTCAAACACAACCAAGAAAAATTGATGTTGAAATTCCAAAAAGATACTTACAAGATGAAGAACTCTAACCATGGAAAAGAAATCTCTTGAAGTCAGTTATTTAGGTTCGTATATTATTGATGCGCTAGACCTACCCGAAGATGACGATGGATGGATTGCGCCACATCTCCCGACTAACACAGATCCTATTTGTGGTATTTGTGACGAGATCGATCGTCTATATGAAGTTCCCGAAAAAAGAACATACGTCAGTCTCCCAAACTATTTAAAACTTCCAGATTCGGGGAGCGGTCTCTTCTTGAATGAAGATGAAATGGAGTTGGTAGACGAGCTAGTAAATATAATTCAAACGGCTCAAAGACTTTCAGATAGATATGGTGATATTTTAGATCGACTCAAAATGAATAAAAGAGAGGAAGAAAAAAGATAAACGATTTTATTATATCGAAAAATATATGAGGGCAAACGGTAAAGATGACAAGATCGGGAAAAAGAATGCAATAGAGGAACTTAAAAAATTGATACAAATCGTGATATAAAAATGATATATATATATGTTTGGTCAGTCAATAACTGACCAAAATGGAAAAAGCTCTTGAACTCAAAGATGTAGGGGATTATATCTCCAAGAAATTAGGTTTACCTAACGATGACTGGCTTATACCATATTTTTGTGTAGAGCAAGAAGTAATTTACGACATTTCAGACAATACTGATAGACTTTATGAGACTTCTGGACATCATATAAGTTTCTTTGATATTTTTGAAGATAGTGATTTCTCCAACAAATTGCCGCAAAGAGGAGAATGTATTTTCTTGAATGAAAACGAAATGAGATTGGTAGACGAGTTAGTAGACATAATACAAACAGTGAGAAAACTTTCGAATAGATGCGGTGGTGTTGCAGGTCGATTGACAGCATCATTATCAGATGAAAGGTTCGAAGAGAGGAAAAAGAAAGACAAACGATTTTATTATATCGAAAAATTTGTACAAGCGCATGGTAAAGATGACAAGATCGGACAAAATAATGCAAAGGAAAAACTTAGGAAATTGATTACTTAGAATAAAAATAGAGTGTAAATTAACATTTCGAAATTTGAAATGTTAAATAAAAGATACGATAGCCAATACTAAATGTCGATATTTGGTCATCAGTCGACTTTTGCAAATTTACTTTACCCAAATAAATTATTTTCGGGATATATTTTGCAAAATCGAAAAGAGAACACACCCGGAATTAGCAGTATAATACCGCCAAACAGTTCAGTCAAACAACTTTCTAAAGCTAAATACCTTGGTATTGTACAAAATAAACGTCGCGAATTTGTCCATAAACATTTTGCGGGTGTTCTTTCAAAATTGTTTATGCTTTTAGAAGAAGATGCAAAGAACATAAAACCTTGTCATCGTGAAGCTACATTTGAGACACCCGACCATTTTGATGTAGATAAAACAGAAATACTACTTAGAGAATATTTCAAAGATATTGGATTTTCTGTTATTGCCGAACCTCGTAAAGATGATATTACCGATATTGTTTTAACGCTTACATAAATATTTTTTAAATATAATATGGACAAGTGCGGTGCATTAACCCAAAAAGGTACGTGGTGTAAATTAAAATGTCAATCTGGACATGTCTATTGCAATACCCATAAAACTATGTGCAAAGATTTAATTACAAAATATCATAGTGTATGTGATCCATTATGGTATTTTGAGTGTAGCAAAACGATGACTAGAGCTAAAATAGAAAAAGCTCTAGCGGACCTAGAAAAATGTTATAGGTTAAGGTGTAAATTTGGAGAAGATTGTTGTGAAGGAAAAGCTAATCCTGAACATCTAGGTGCATTACTTAAAATACAGGAAAAGTTGGAAAAATGTTTTGAAATAAGATAAATTTTGTATTGGTTATATCACAGTAATAAATATGGTTAAGGTAACGCTTATTATATTTATGATAGTAACAATTGTTCTTCTTTTTACATCAATGGTTCTTTCTGCTATGGCATCAAGCGATGCGACAAAAGGCGGAACAGAATGCGAAGAAGGTTGTCGTAAATACTCTATGTGGTCCGCCTTAGTAACAGGTATCGCAGTAGCTGCAATCGTAGTCATTCTGATAGTATATATATATACTACTCGAAAACATATTGCTTCTGCTGTTCAGAAACATGTCGCTACATTGGGTGGTAAAATTGGCAAATATGCTGGCGAAGGAGTAGAACTTTCTTAAAATTTATTCAAACAAATAATATAAGGATGGCAGATTTTAAACAAATACCTTCGTCTGATATACAACCTCAATTTGATGAGATATATTCTAAAGTCCTCAAAACAATTAAAACTAAGAACATACAAGTTTCTGATCTCGTGATTATCGCCACATCTGCAATGACGATCGTACAAAAATATCCAATTCTTACAGGTACCGAAAAGAAAACCCTCGTAATCGATATTATTCAAAAGATTATAAATAAAACAGATTTGTTACCGGAAAACCAAAAACAACCAGCTTCCTTTTTTATCGAATTTACTCTTCCGACGTTAATCGATACAATTGTCAGTGCATATAATCACGATATTGATTTGAAAAAACTTGGTGTGGGTTGCTTAAAATGTATATTTAAAAGAATATAAGATGAAATTACTCAAAAAGTGTCCTAAATGCGGTACAACTCAAATAAAACTGTTTATGAATACTTCTCTTTCTGTTTGTGAATATGGTCATAAATTTAAAAAATGCATAATTAAAATACCTAAAATAGGATATTGTCTTGTATGTAAACGTCCGTATAAAAATATCAAAACATGCAAATGTTATGAACCATTCGAATTATAAATGGGCGCGGGGGAAATAATTTGTCACTTTCAAAAAATTAAAACATAATATCATTTTTCTCTTGAATACCTAATTAATATGGGTGATGATAATCCAACAAATCGTGGAGTATTTCGTGATTTCCGAAATAATAATATAAACACCACCACTACAAATAGAATTCCTTTTTATCCCACAGCTACTCGCCCCGCGGCTGCTCCAGCAAATAAAGGACAAATAATTTTTGATACAACAACAAATGAATTTTGCTATAATTCAGGTACAGCGTGGGTATGTTTAGCTTCAGGAACTGCGAATAGTGTTGGAATAGTTGACTGTACAGTTGGTAATTCATTGAATGCTAATGCCCAACACAACTCAGTACAGGCAGCTCTCGATGCAGGTTGTCGTAATATTCGCATCATAGATGGTTTGACAGGAGGTCAAGTATCAGGATATACTGAAAGTATGTTTGTTCTAGGAACAACTCCAACGATGATCTATATTGATCCGGGAGTAGATTGGGTTTTCAATTTAACTGTTTTAGGTGATGTTCCTATTACTGCTACTGGCTCAAAATTGACAGTTCGCGGATCTGGCTGGGAATCTATAATGCGTGTTTCGCAAACAGGCACAACTTTTGAATTGATGGACACTGACACAAGTACAAACCTACAATTTTTAGACATAAGGCTAGAGACAAACGATAACATGTCTTTTCCTAACCAAAAACCGTGGAGTTTATTGTTTATGTCTAATTGTGAGATTGTCGGTACTGACAATACTGGAAACGAATCTCTTTTTAATTTAGCAACTACTGTTGTTCGTACGGAATTTAATCAATGCACTTTTATTGGAGGAGGAACCAGTATGACTTTTATCCAGGGTTCTGGTAATATTCTTCAAATTTCTGATTGTCAAATGGCAGGATCGTGGTCGGCCACTCCGACATCTTTTGACGGTATTACGAGCGCCGTCGAGGGTAGTGTACACGTAAACGGATTTATAGTTCGTACAATTACAGATTCAGATATTACTATCGGAGGTGGTTCGATAGGAAATGTGCAATTTCTCAACGTCAAACGTGCTTTTGGTACTGGAATATTAAATATTACTACTGCTAATGGAGCTATAATTCAAAACTGCATTTTTGACACATTGGTTTCAGAAGGTTCCGATTGTTTAATTGAAAATTGTCATTTGGATGGGTTGGCATTTATTATTGCCAGTGACAATATCCTAAATAACAATTACATTGACGGGGTTGGTGGGTTAGGTAATAATCTAAATACTGCTGATAGATGTATAATGAACGGTAATAGATTTAGAGGCGCTATGACTATTGGAACTATTTTTATTCCGGCTCCTTTGTGTCCTGATGTTATTTTAACAGGGAATATCTTTCATGGTACCTTTACGATTATAGAGGAAGGTGGGGGTGGTGCGATTGCAAAAAGAGCTGTAATTACAGGGAACCAGTTTCTCGGAGGTGCGCCTTCTGTAACAGGGGGAACTACCACCGCGCCAGACTCCCCTCTTTTTGTTGGTAACGGGGGAAGTAGTATTCCTGCCGCCGGCCCGGCCACTGCAAATCCAAATTCTACAGGTAATAGCGGGTAAACGAAGTTTTATCTTTTTAAAAAAGATAAAACAATCTTCACGATAATATTAGACAATATTTTGATAGTTATTTCCTTTTTCAGAACATCGCCAAGTTAAACAAACTAATATAATATACGTCATTATGCAAGCCATGATGATAAACAAGATATAATCCATAATTATTTAGAATGGTATTTCTTCCATTTATTTATCATTCTTTTTGAAACTGATATTATCTTCCCAGTTTCATTATTCACACCCAAAATGTTGTTAACAATAGGGAAATAAAAGAGATCGTATTTTGTGAAGAATTCTGTTTCTTGTTCTTTTTTGTCTTTTTCGATAATTTGTTGTTTCGCATCGTCTTTTTTCTGTCCTTCTTTTGCAATTGATGCCCAAGAAGCCATTTGGAGTAATTCAATATTTGTTAAGAGGAAATATCATTTTTTGCTGGAACGAAATGCAAATTGTTGATCATTTTTCTTCAAGACTTCAAGGGGAACTTTTGAAAAACACTGCGGATAAACATCCGCGTAGTTTTGATCTCTCGCGTCCATCAGCAATGGACGTACATCACCGTAACAGTCAAAATTCCTAATTACCTTTTTTTTAATCAGAGGGATTGTACATAAGTACTATGAAGATGCTGTAGTTTTGCTTTTTGTTTTTTCATGGACAATCTTGGTATAAATCCGTCCGGATCGCAACAACATCCTTTACTAGTTACTGATTTAAATATTTCCTCAAAAGGTGCTGAGCCGTAACGATAGGGCAGTTGTCTACAGATTAATTTTACTTCTTTACCTCTAAATGGAAATATTACAGCATCACCCTCTTTTTTGCCTAAAAACAAAATGCCTGGTAAATGTTCATCAATACCTGAAGACCCGAAAGATGGATGAGTATGACAGGACCAGTTAGTGCATTTTTTGCTAACGATCCATACTTTGACGGAAGCAATCTGACCACCTTCCGTTCCGTAATCACCCCATTTCCTTCCATAAAAAAGACCCCTTCTGCAAGGTTCTACTATTGATGCATTTGAAAAAAGGAATATATCTCCTTTTTCTCTATTTTTAGCTTTCCTCAATACACTATTCCAAGAGGAATATAACAGTAATATATTAGGTAATTGTAAACGGTTCAAATAGTTAATATCTATATCGCATAGCGCATCAATAATAGTTTCTATAAAGTCATTCGTAATCTTATAGGGTTTACGATTGATTATATATTCTTCAATTTCTTTGGACGTAATCTTTTTTATTGATGGGTGATCTGGTTGTTCATCTGAGATGATATATTCTACACCACCAGAAAAATCTCTGAGTTGATTATCCAAACATTTGACAAATTTTACACTTTCAAAACATTTTAATCTATTGATATTATCTATAACCCGCCCAAATTTTTTACACCCCAACCGAATATTTTGAGTTGTTTTACTATCGCAATAATCAAATATTAGAAGAAGTATTTCATCTGGGATATCAATTGACATTTTAAGGGAGGATAATTGACTGAACTTTAAATATCATTTTTCATGATTTATCTTTATAATTCCCTTTAAGATTCTAATATTAATTTTCAGGATGAGTGATAGTCAAGAATGGTTACCTAAAAGAAAGAAGTTATTGGTAACCCGCGCCCAGATAGTTGAAGATGATTCTGCGTCTTCCGACACCACGTCAGAAGAATTGTCTAGTCTCCCAATCCCAACCTTACAAGAAATTTCAGCTCCGTTGGATGCCGATTGGGATAAAATCTGGATTAGTGCAACAGAGACACGAAATTACTTATTAAAAGATCCGTTGATAGATTGGCTAAAATATAATTATAGTCAATTAACAACTAAAAATTCAATAACCGGTCGTCGAAATTCTAATTCGTTCATAGAATATATTATGGAGCAAGGAACTATATTTGAAACCCATATTATCAGATTATTATCAGAAAAATTGGGAAACGATATGGTTTATAGTATTGGTGGTGAACTTAACCCTCGTTCCTCTACTAAAGTAACGGAAACACTTGACGCTATGAACCGTGGTATTCCAATTATTCATTCAGGATTATTGCACAATCCTGAAACTCAGACATACGGGATTCCAGATTTATTAGTACGAAGTGATTGGATCAACAATCTCGTTGAAATTCCCGTAATAGATGATAAAAAAATTCATAAAACTGCTCCAAAACTTCGAGACGTTCACAACCCAGAAAATTCTCCACACTATCATTATTTAGTTGTAGATGTAAAATTTAGTACATTATATCTTAGAGCGGATGGAATACATATCTTGACTTGTGGTTCTTTTCCAGCATATAAATCACAATTATATATTTATAACGAAGCATTAGCTAGAATTCAGGGATATAATCCTCAAAAAGCATTTGTATTAGGAAGGAAATGGCGATTTACTTCGAAAGGTGAGAAATTCAAAGGGCAAAACTGTTTTGACCGTTTGGGAACCATCGATTATGCAACTGTCGATAAAGAATATGTAACCAAAACGCATGACGCGTTAAAATGGCTTCGAGATGTGAAAACAGAAGAAGCGCGAGGATGGAACATCTGCAATGTTCCATTATCCCGACCAGAATTATATCCTAATATGTGCAATACCCACGATTACCCATGGAGAAATACTAAAGAAAAAATTGCTGATAACATAAAAGACCTCACTAGTTTATGGATGGTTGGAATCAAACAACGTGAAATTGCACATTCGCGAGATATTTATCAATGGACAGATAAAAAATGTACACCTACGATTATGGGCATTAAAGGGAAATTTACATCTAGAGTATTGGGGGAAATTTTAGAGATAAATCGATCTCAAGGTAATGAAAAAGTAAAACCTCAATATATAAAAAATAATTTTAGAGATTGGCAAACCCAAAAAGAATTGGAATTCTATGTTGATTTTGAAACTATAAATGACGTTATTACAGAGTTTGAAGCATTACCTGTCGTAAAAAATACTTCTTTAATTTTTATAATTGGTGTTGGATTTATTAATCCACTTACTAAAAAATGGATATTTCGTGATTTTACAGCACATACACTTACTTTTGAGGAAGAAGGAAGAATTTGTCAAGAATTTTCGGATTATATACGTTTAGAAGCAGAGACTTATGATGTAAAAAATCCGTTATGCGTACATTGGGCACCTGCAGAAAATAGTTTTTGGAATGATGCTGCTAAAAGACATTCAGAAACATCTGAAGCATGGAAAACTGATGAATGGGAATGGTTTGATTTATTAAAAGTTTTCAAAGAGGAACCCATCGTTATCAAGGGATGTTTGGGATTTAGTCTTAAAAAAGTTGCAGGGGCACTGCAAAAACACGGATGTATTAACACAAGTTGGGATATGGAATCAGCCTGTCTTGATGGACAAGCTGCTATGGTATGTGCATGGAAAGCTCACAAAGAATCTCAAGCTCGCAATTTGAATATGAGAGAACTTCCTCATATGAGGGAAATAATAAAATATAATGAAGCAGATGTCAAAGTTTTGTATGAAATTATTACTTATATCCGAACAAATCACACTAAGAATGGTATTGAAGAAATTCCTCAAGAACCTGTGCAGACACTACATTGTCCTTGTTGTAATCAGAGCTTAATACTTGAAAATGGAGTGCTCGAAGAAAGATCATCTCAAAAACGTACCTTTTCAGATTTTGAAGATTCGGACAAAGACCAGCCGCAAGAAAATCGACATGTAAGAAAAAGACTTAAAAGATTTAAAAATTGATAGAACTTGAATTAGTATAAATTGATATTGACTATTCAATATCAATTTGCTGCCAAAAATCTCTACCCACTGAGTATAACTCTGTCGCCATAGTACTTTTTAGTGTGTATAGTTTTGTCAGCTACTTTGAAAGAAAGAATATGAAACGGGTTTCTTTCGATGAGTTGAAACCCAATTTCAATCATAGAATTGACTACTTCGTCTATCCCGTCTTCGTTTTCATAAAATAACTTAACGCTAGTATTCATTATCTCACAAAATTCACCACTGGTTTTTTCTGTCAAAGAATAGGTTGGTAATTCGATATTTGGGAAACGGATTTGAAACTGTTTGATTAGTTGCATATTTCTAAATTCGGGAAAGAAAAATAGCTTCATATTGAACTTTTTTCAATAACAGATTGAAAAAGTAATCATTAGATTTCATTTTTCCAGGTTTCTCTTAAAAGAGTGATATGGTATATTTTGAAAAATGGTAACTTTTTCAAATCTTCCACATGATGTTATTTCATATTTACTTTTTTTTCTTCAACGAAAAGATGTAATTTCTCTCGGATTTGTATCAAAGCATTTTGGACAAATAACCAAAAATCGGCGAGAAGAAGATAAAATTAAATGTCAAGCTGCTTGGAAAATAGTTAATTGGTGGAGATTAAAGAGATCCTGCTCAGAATTTAAGAATTTTTATGGTATAGATTTTAAGAATACGGATTTTGATGATATAAATTTTGATGGAGCCAATTCTGACTCTTGTGTAGAAAGTGTTCAATCCCAATTATCGAGAATGTGGACACATTGCGATTCTTATGACATGTTATTGCGAGCACTTTCTAATATTCCTGATGGTGCTAAACTACCTGCTGATTTATTAATAGTCTCGATTGATACTTGTGAACGCAGAATTCCGGGAACTAAAATAATAATAACAAAATATGTTGGCACACCAGGATATATTTGTGATCTGGATAAAATCAATCATAGTGCGATTTTTTATGGTTACGGAGATCCATCATTATTGATACTATGCTCAAAACAGAATGGTTATTTAGATCATATATTGAATATTCCAAAAAGATGCTTAATATAATTTAACCCATAAAGCAAGAATAAACATGTCTATGCCAAAAAAGAAAAGCCCGGTTGGTAAAATTTATAATGAAAAAACAAAGAGGTATGTCTTGAGAACAGGAGTTGTTGGGAAAAGTATACTAGCAAAGCAG
>SDBT01002103.1_pt1 | contig 35604 bp, 58 predicted proteins | sample 2277101 | NCBI WGS metagenome assembly SDBT01 (sample SAMN10404973, study PRJNA504765) | marine sediment metagenome | isolation source: marine sediment core GS10_PC15, 103 cmbsf | place: Arctic Ocean: Southern Knipovich Ridge | collected 2010 | reverse complement strand
TATAGAGGAAATTTTATCACAAGCAATGGTTAAGGGTTGGCCTGTTAGCCCGCCCGACTCTGATTTACGAAAGGAATAAGATGGCAAATTACAACAAAATTATTTTAGTTGGCAACCTGACGCGCGACCCCCAACTTTCATACTTACCAAGCAATACGGCGGTGGTAGAGTTCGGTCTTGCTGTTAACCGCAAATGGAAATCCAAAGACGGTGCGCAGAGAGAAAGCACTTGCTTCGTTGACTGCAAAGCGTTTGGCCGGACAGGGGAGACGATCAATAATTACATGGAAAAGGGTAACCCGATCTTGGTAGAGGGCCGGTTGGAGTTTGACCAGTGGACTGCGAATGACGGGTCTAAGCGGAGTAAGCACTCTGTAACTGTAGAGAACTTTACGTTCCTTCAGACCGAGGCACGGCAAGAAGAGCAACCGCAAGCGAAGCAGGATAATGAGGACGATGTGCCTTTTTAGGGAGAATATCATGTGCTTAGATACAGTAGCCAGCAAGGAAGAGTTAGGGAATTGGAAGAAAGGTCAAGGGAAATACGTAAAGGTTTACAAGGCCTGTGAGGGGTGCAGTGCGTGGGAGGCGAGTATGCTGCTATTTGAATATCTTAGCGGCTGGAATACTGCCGTGGGTATAAAAATAGAAGGACGGTGCGAGTACGAAAGTGGCTTTCATTGCTTTACAGCAAAAGAAGATGCGGTTGCATGGGCAATAGGTGGAGAGGAGGTCGTTTCCGCTTATATCCCCTCAGAAGATGTAATTGCAATGGGAAGGCAGGGTTTTTCTATGGAGAACAAATGGCATGACTGTCAAGTTGTCGTTTCCCGCACTATTTACATGCCCAAATTCCCTGAAACAGTAGCGGAGGAGCCAAAATGAAACGATGCGAAGATTGTGAGTATAAGAAGGCAGATTCTATATTAAACAGCAACTACTGCATAAAAAGGTTGCATAAACGTGGGTGTTGGGCCTTTGCGGATGCAAATAAATGTGAGTATTACTCCCGCATAAGGTGGAAATTCTGGAGGCAAGAATGAAGCGATGTAAACGATGTGGGAAGTGGCTTGATGTTTATGGTGGAGTAGCCAAATCTTTATTGTGGAGAGATTACTGCGTTGAATGTTGCCGAGCTATAGACGAAGAGGACAAGGAAGAGCAAGGAGACCAAAATGAACGAGAAACTTAAACCATGCCCGTTTTGCGGCGGCGAAGCAGGACTAACAAAAAATGGTATTCATTGCACAAACGCTGGTAATATCGAAAACTGTTGCAATGTATTTTTAGTATACCCTGCAAGAGCGGGGATGAAAACAAAAGAAGAAATTGAGAAGGATATTAGGGAAAGAAGTATCAAGGCTTGGAACAGGAGACCAAAATGAACCAATCACGGTACGATTTAATAGGCGAGATAATTAAGAATATGCGGTGTGCAGACCTGTGGAATACGGGCGAGAAGAACAAGGATGATATCACTACCCTTGACTTTGAATATCTTGGCAAGGATGAAGAATTGCTCAAAAAGAAGCCGAAGATAACCTTAACTACTAAGTGGGATGACAATGGAATACCTAATAAATAATCTGGAGGTAAATTATTATGACTGAGAAAACAAGAGAATTTTTAGAAGAATGTGAAAAAGCAGGTTACAAGACCATAGCTGTTTTGGTGAGGGATAAGAGGGTGCCCCGTTCCGTATCCATTAAGCCAGGGCCTTGGTTTGGTGATGAGCCAGCGTTCAATGGCACGACAAGCCCCATAAAGGTAGTCTGCGCTGTTCCTGAACGAAAAGGTGAGCATTTTGCGTACCCAGGTAACTCATGGCCTAAAATATGGAGCATAGTTAAGAAGTGTGGGTTGGTGAATGGAATGATAATGGGCGGATTCGGGACAGGCAACCCCGGTGGGGACTGCACCAGTATCAACGAAAAATTAATAGGGGGCTTAACGCTCGGCTGTTACGAATTACCGGAAGCCCTAAATAATAATTAATCAGGGATAATAATGAAAGTATTAATAGCTTGTGAATTTTCTGGAATAGTAAGGGACGCATTTATTGCTAAAGGGCACGATGCGGTCAGTTGTGATTTGCTGCCGACCGAAAGGCCAGGACCGCACTATCAGGGAAATGTTTTTAATATTATGGGTGACGGGTGGGATTTAATGATTGCACACCCACCATGTACTTATTTAAGCTATGCCGGGACAAGAAGTTGGAATGATAAAGGCCGAATCAAAAAAAGGTTGGCATCATTAGAGTTCTTTAGGCAACTATGGGAGGCCCCTATTGAGAAAAAGTGCATTGAAAATCCACAAGGTTGTGCAAGCCCTGTTATCGCGAAATACTCCCAGATAATACAACCTTGGTATTTTGGTGAACCTTATTATAAAACAACTTGCCTTTGGTTAGACAACTTACCCTTGCTTATTCATTTAGAAGAAACAACTCTATTTGAGGATAAAACCCATACACCCAAACCAAAGCCTTTATATGTTTGTGAAAAAACAGGGAAAAATGTCCATTGGGAAGAGGCTATGGGTGGAGGCAAAAACAGAGCAAAAAACCGCAGTAAATTTTGGGAAGGAATAGCCGGTGCCATGGCGGAGCAGTGGGGATAACTATGTCCATAAGAACCCTTGACAAAAGACTATATGCCCCAGAAGGCGACCCGGAATCAAGAACGGCACGCCTTACACCTCCTGACAGGATTTCAATTGAGGATCAGATTGCTCGCGTAGAAAGAGAAGGGAAAATACACATGACGTACACAGATGGGTTTGAGATATTCTGGTTAGCCTGGAAAGATATTACTAAGAAAACAGGACATCCTAAAAAGCCCGCATTTGCCTACTGGAAGAGAGATCGGCTGGAAGGGCGGGAAGACGAACTGGTTGAGATATTGCGACTGCAAGAGGATTACAGGGCACAGTGCCGGATTAAGGGCACGTTTGTACCATCGTGGCCCTACTGTCAGCGGTGGCTCAATGAGGCGAGGTATGAGTTTGCGCCACGAGATGAGACCAAGGCTAAGACCGTCAAATCCAAACCTGCAATTGAGATTTGCACCCCTGAACAGAGACAGGCGATAAGAAGAGAACTGGCCGGCGTGGGCAAGATAGAACATAAAACTGGTTCGTTTGAAGACAAACGACAGGAAACTTTAAGGAATTTAAGGAGTAAGAAATGAAAGTAGAAATTGATGGCAAAGAGTATGTTGAGAAGAAGGAAGAAGTGACTTATTCAATGGGGGATAAATTTACACGTTCTGCGAGCAAGTTTTTATTGGCGGCAGTACGCCCGTGCAGCGAAGGTGCCTATGTTGCCTTGATACACCTACCCACGGGTAGATTTTGGGATGTAGAAACTCATGTTGTCAACCCAAAACGGATAACCAAAGATGAATTTAAGTTAATTGCAGGTGGCTTTACTGACTTCGAACGCACTTGGAATTTCAAAAACCAAGGAGTTTTTAATGGCTAAGAAAGGTGTTAAATACTGGAAGAAAAAGGCTTGGGAGGCTTTCTCAAAGTACATTCGGCTAAGGGACGCTATTACGACCACGGGAACGAGAGATGTGCTGGTTTGTTGTAGTTGCGATAAGGAATACCCCGCGTTCGGCAAGGGGTGTGCGCAGGCGGGCCATTTCGTGCCGGGCAGGAGTCATTCCTTATTGTTCCGAGAAAAGGGTGTTCACGGCCAGTGTTATAACTGCAATCATACCCTGAAAGGTAACTGGCCTGCCTACGAACAGTACATGCTCAAGAGATACGGGCAAGTGCAGGTTGACGAAGAAAAAAGTGCTAAGTATGGTAATGTGAAATACACCGCTGTCCAGCTTGAGGAAATCCGTGATAAATATAAAAAGAAATACGAAGAATTAGGGGCGTGCTAATGGTGCGATCAAGTATAGATATACGGTGTGGTGTTGTTGATTCCTTCATCTCTCGGAACGTCTATATTTTCTAACCGCACGCCCCATTTTAAATATTAATTTAATTAAGGAGTAAGAAAATGAAACTGGAAATCGCAAAACATGAACTGTTTTTTGGGAGGTTAAATGAAGACGACATGATAGAGCTTCTGCGGATTGATGAAGATGAAGAATATCGAGGGAGGGGGTCGACTTTTTATCACACGGATATTATTGAAGTGAAGCCCGAACACCAAGAGTATTTTATTGGCCTTGACATTACTCCATACTTAGGTATCTGGAAAACCAACCGATATATAACTGACGCTGAGTACGGCACTGATGGTGATGATATTGATAGCCTTACCAAAGTTAAGCGAACCGAAGTACAGGAAATTAAGGTTGTATGGGAAGAAGTTAAAGAGAAGCCCAAAAGTATATCAAAAACTATTTAAGGAGAACAAGAAATGAACTCAGAGGAAATGGAACACGGTATAACAAAAACGCTCGATAGATTTTTAATATCAAGGATTATCGGGGATTACCTTGAAAAAGTGGGACACAAGAAAATCTTCGGGACTTTTTGCCCAACCTTCTTTATGGATAGCCAAAGTGGGGGAGTAACCCTAAACCGCGTAGAGTGTATAGTAGAAGACCCATGTAATCCACAGAAGACTAAGGTTGAAATATCAAATAAGGAGGCCACGGCGATAATAGCAAAAGCAAAACATATAAATTTAGAAACAAGTGTAATCAAAATTGAAAGATTTTAAAGGAGAACGAACATGAAGAAACTGTTTTTATTAACCAATGTATTAACCATTTTATTTTTTGCAGGCTGTAACGTACAGGGGCCGGGCTACTATGAGAAGATGACAGAGACTATTAATGCCGGTATCGACGCGCAACAGAAATCAACAGACAAGATTATCAATGCGGTTGAAGCGTCTACGTTGGTTTCGGCAGAGAAACTGGAAGGGGTTCAGAAAGTGGTGGTTAAGAGTAACACTACCTTAGACACCTTGCAGGAAGCCGCCCTTGCCGCCGCTAAGACCTACGATGAAGAGGCTGACGAAGACCCCATTGTTGCCGCGATAGCAGCCCTACAGGTGGCAAATACTACCACTGCCCCTATCAACCCTTACTCCCCACTGATAGACGCCGCACTTGGGATCGCCTTAATCGTAACCGGCTATGGGTACAGGAATAAGAGTAAGAAGTATTCAGCTATGAAGAAGGGTGTTAATGAGTTTATGGCAACCGGGAGTGGCGATACAGGGACGGAGCTTTACGATACGATTGGCGAAGCCAGGAAGGACGCAGGTATAAAATGAAAGGAGTGCTTATGAAAAGCTTGGATTAGACTTAGCCCCCGCTCAACATGCCGTGGGCGGGGTAGCAATTATAATTATATAGAGGTGAAAGAATGACAGATCATCCAATATTATTCAATAGTGAAATGGTAAAGGCAATTCTCGAAGGCAGGAAAACAATGACGAGGCGGTGTCCGGCTGAAAGGTATCGGAGCTGGAAAGTCGGGGACAGGTTGTGGGTTAGAGAGACTTTTGCATATCTGCAAGACCCTAAATTATGTGCATACCATGATGAACTTCCAGATATAGCTTACAAGGCTGACGAGGGTTGGGAAGATGCTTTTCCTGATGATAATCCTGGCTGGAAACCTTCAATTCACATGCCCAAATGGGCGGCTCGTATCTTCCTTGAGGTAACGAATATTCGAGTTGAGAGATTGCAGGATATAAGCTTGAAAGATATTAGCGCTGAGGGAATTTACTACGATGACCACTGTGGGCGGGGACATTTGAGAGAAAAATGGATAAACCTCTGGGACTCCATCAACAAAAAGCGGGGATACGGCTGGGAGACTAATCCGAAGCCGATGGTTATTACGTTTAAACGAATAGAGGTGAAAGAATGAGTACAGTTAGCAAGGAAGAATACGATAGCCTGCACATAGATTTTGTAAATCGTGGTGTAGAATTAAGGGAACTTCAAGCCAAGATTGTGACGAATAACAAGGAATTTGACTTTCAGGTTGGCAAAGTGAATTTCAGGGATTCACAGTTACGGGCCGAGCGAGAAGAGAAGAAGCAACTCCAAGCCGAGAATGAGAGACTAAAGCAATGTTGTATAGAGGAAAAGACATTTGTAACCGCAAGAGAAGCAGAAATCAAGCAACTCAAAGACGAGCTTGATAAGCACCGCGAGTGGGAAACGAGTGAGGGCAAGCGGGCTACCCACTGGAAGCCCATTGTTTTCCCAGAGGACACCAAATGAAAAAGTACGACCCTATCAAAGTTACCTGGCTTGACATAATTGAAGACCCCTCATGGCAGGACGACGAGGAGGCTATGGCCTTCCCTAAGACCCTTGCTGAATCGCTGGGCTTTTACATGGGTGAAGTGGAGGAGGATGGGATGACGGTCTTAATACTACTACCCACTGTATTCCTTGAAGGTGATAGGGAGAAGGGTACGATCAAAATACCAACGGGAGTTATCAAGAAAATCGAACGGATTATGTTTTACAGGAGCGACAAATGAAGCTGATTGAAAAAGAGATCATCTGCAAGAGCAGGGCTGACGTATTCCACATAAGGCCGATAGGCGACGTTCACTTGGGCGAAAGGAATTGCGCAGAAAAGCAGTTCAGGAAGGAAGTAAATGAGATACGCGAAAGACCCGGTACTTTCTGGTTCGGCGGTGGAGATTTACTGGGTTGTATAAAGCCTGGCGATATAAAGAGGTTTGACATGGACGTCATGCCCGATTGGATGCTGGAAGGTGACGCCACGACTACGAGAGAAATGCTCAATGATATGTTAAACCAACAGTTTGAGCGATTAGCATTAATACTCGAACCCATAGCCAGCCAGTGTTTGGGTTGCATTGAGGGCAACCATGAGTATTCCATTCGTAAATACCACAACGATAATATCCACCAATCATTATGTAACAGACTGGGCGTTCCCAACTTAACAGACGAGTTCATGGCAAGGTTGACATTTAAAAGATTGAGGGCCAGTGCGGTTGTTAAAATCTACGCTACTCACGGATGGGGCGGTGGAAGGACGGCGGGGGCAGAGCCTAATAAATTACAGAGAATGATGGACGAATGGGAGGATGCGGATATATGCTTCAGGGGGCATTCTCACACCTTTAGCAACCTACCCCCTAAGCCTGTAATGTACATACCAAATGCAGGGAAGTTGCCGAGTGAGCTTGAACAGAGGTATAGGTTCGCTGCCAACTGGGGATGCTTCGTTAAGTCCCACACCGTCGGCCCATCATCTTATGTATCAAGGGCGTGTTATCCCGCGCGACCCTTGCTCTCAGTTATAGCAGACATTAAACCGTTTAGCGGCAATAAGACTCGGCCACAAATAGAGTTGAGACAGATAATATTGTAAGGAGAATGAATATGAAAGTCTTAATAGGTTTTGTTTTATGGCTTCAGGACCAGCGAAATGCAATAAACGCGGCAGACCTGGGCGATATAGATTTTATGGAAGATGGGGAAAAAGTGGACATACCGAAAGAGAAAATAAAAGAATGGGAATTTACCGGCCTAAACAATACAGATTTTATTACCTCTGGCTTTTATAAGGAGAATGAATAATGGACGGACATAGACACGGCAGGCCTTCACCAATGGCTGAAATTGCACAGTTGAAAAGAAAAAATAATAGCCTAAAGAAAAAGAATAAGCAACTCCAAGCGGAAGTTGAGTTAATCAGGAACCAACGGGATGACGGCCACGAGCTACTCCTAAAAACAGAAAAACTTGCCCTGACATTATGTAACGCCTGCCTTCTTATCGTGAAGGACAAGCCAACTATCGACCTTATAAAACGAACAATTAAAGAATTAGAAAAGGAGAATGAAAATGAAGGTATCAATAGAGAATATTAAATGGATTCACGAGCAGAGGGCCAAGATAAACAGAGAGCCATTAGAGAATATCGAGTTTTATGAGCAAGGAAAAAAAATAGACATGCCTGAACAGTTAATAGAGGACTTCTGTTTTACTGGAATGAACAATGTAGATTTTATATTAACCGGTTTTTACACAGGCCCGCCCAACTTTATTAGGAGTAGTGAAATGGAATTTAAAGGACACCCCCGGTTTTACGAGTTGATTGAGAGAATGAAAGAGATACATTCTTCCAAGAACCAGGACTACGCCAAAGAAGAAGACCCGTTACAGAACTTGTGCCAGTGTGAGAAAATAGGCATACCCGCCCACATAGGTTGCTTTATCAGGATGCAGGATAAGTGGAGCAGGATAACCAACCTCATTAAAGGCCAAGAGCCTGAGGTTAAGGATGAGACGGTCAAGGACACCCTGATGGACTTGGCTGTGTACTCCCTGCTGTGTATCATACTGATAGAGGAAGACAAGGAACCATTTTGCGCGCGCCAACAAAATGGTCAGGGAGTAGAATAACATGGCTAAAGACTTAAATATACCTTACGTTGAGTGCCCAACAATAGTTAACCATAATGGATTTTGGTGTCAGTGGTGCTGCGATTGCGGCCTGAGACATACATATTTTTTCCGAGTAGTTCGAGGCAAAACCCCCAAAGAGGACAAAGTTGAAATGTTTATCGACCGGGACGATTGGGCAACTGACACGCTAAAGGAAATAGAAAGGCTTAAAAAACTAATAGATGAGGCGGCAGAAAGCGATATAGAGGGCTGTTACGAAATAATAAGCAAGGAGAACATAACATGACAACTGCATATTTCATGGCGCCTGTAAGAGGTGCCAACGGTGACGAATCAACCGCAGAAGAACGCGCGGCTAATATCGAAAAGGCCCAGATGGTGGCGAGGTCTATAGAGAGGAGGTTTCCTGACCTTGACTTGTATGTACCGCATGACCACGAAGAGATCATAGAAGAGTTGTGGTTGCACGGAGAGGTTGCGAGTGAGGATATAGTATGGGCCTTTTGCCAGTTGGCTGTTAAGAGGGATTTTGGCATATGGTATGACCACGTTTACAGCGGTGGTTGTCGTGAAGAGCAAGTTGCAATGGAGGCTTCCGATAAGTCCGTTGCGCGGTTTAGTGAATGGGGTGATAGTGCAGGTGAGGCGATTGCCGCAACAATAGCTGAGTTGCAATAGCGGCTGTGCAATAGTCTATATAAATATGTAGACAAATGTTGAGAAAAGTACACATAATTGAAAGGAACAAAAATGACTGAGCAAATGGTAACAGTAGTAACGGAATTAATAAGAGCCGGTGGCACCACCGCCGTGTGGGTCGTAGTGGCAATCCAGTCCGTGTCGCTTATTAAGGCGGGCATGGTCTTGTTTGGGTTCATCTATGTATCAAAAGCAATAACTTCGATGTTCGGGGGTAATGATGAACCTAAGAAATAAAATACAGGAGTTGGCAGTTTTCCTTGCGCGTGAGGCCGTATATGCTGATGGGTCTCTTGTGGGGGGTGCCCTTGTGGGCTATGGCGTAATAGGGGTCCTTGTGAACCTTCTCTCATTTACACTTCTTGGCTGCCTTATCGAGAACGGTAAAATCGGGGGCATGGTAGCTATGCTGGCACTCGCCTTGCTTTTGGAGATCAACTGCTTATTTATAGGCGCTTGCGTAAAGTCAATTAGAAGGCTAAGGAAAGAGAGGTTGCAGACTTGCACTTCGCGATAGTAAAAAAGGCCGACCAAGCGGGTGCCCAGCCGACCTCGGAGAGAGAATGAAAAATGACTATGACTTTTTAAGTTTGCCTTTTTTCTTCCGTTTAAGTTTATGCTTTTCTTTCTTTCTAATTTTTCCCATCAGGACTCCAATCTTTTACAATATCATATATGTCTTCTACTCTTCTGGCTGTGTTCTTCGTGCGCTCGTCAATCATGCCCTCGAACCTGGCCTGCTTGGTCTCTATGACCTGTATTTTAGCTGAGTTCTCCACCGCTCTTGAGGCGGCGCTGCGGGCGTTATCATAGGTTAAGAAGGCTGACCCTACCACAGAGGCTAATATGACAGCCATGCCCAAAACAATGCTCATGTTTTTAAGATTGATCTTCGTCTGGCTGGTCATTTGCTTTTTCCTTTTCACTATTTTCTATGCTTGAGAGTATGGATTCAACGGCCTTTAGGTTACTGATACCACTTGACTTAAGTGCTATATCGCAAAGACTTACGATTAAATTTCTTTCTTCGTTACTGTCTACAATAATCTTCATTCTAAATCTCCTAATTAAAGTGTAGCACGCATCTTGCTAATCCTGCCCCTACTCTTGTTTCAATGCAATGGCCTATTTCCTGAAAGTGTGTAGCAACCGCACCACCAACATTCCAAACATCTGCACTCCCTGCTGTAGCCGACGAAATTGCCCTATCTCCACTTGCAGAACCACCAGCATCCATTAGAACATCGGCAATCCCGGCAACGACAACCCACGCTTCACTGCCATCGGCAATTCCAGCATCTAATACGATACCTATAATCTCCTGGTCGTTTGCTGCTATGGTTATAAACGCATCGTCGTTTAAGGTATCTGGTTTTATTAATTGACCCGCGACAGTATTTCCACCTGTTTTGTTGGTTATTTTTATTGCGTAACCGCCTATTAATGTTAGTTTGGTTTTTTCATTAGTAACCAAAGTACCGACTATCGCTACGTTGGTGTCTATTATTGCCCCGCCTGTGCTGTTGTTTATTAGTAAATTGCTACCATTATGGTATATCTTTGCGTCTTGGTCTCCACCGAGGATAAGACCTCTGACGTCGGAGTCAATCTCGAAGTCAGCAAAAGTGCATAATGTACTGGCTTTCGGCCTTGACAAACTTACGTCCCTACCAGAAGTGCCTGGACCCCATGACAATGTACCTCCCGCCGTTATTAGAAATCTCCTGGAAGCCTCACCATCTACCCCACCTCCAAATATAGCCGAACCTGCTGTACCTGCGGCCATATTAAAAGCAGGAGTAGCAGGACTGTTGAAATGCAGTATCCCACTCGCTAACCCCTCGACGACATTTGTAGAAAATAGAATTACTGGGTAATTAAATGCCCCCCCATCGTAAGTTATGCCAGTTACGTCAAGCTTTAAACCGCTACCCACAATAGAGACATCCGTTGTCACGTTTCCACTTATTGCTAAGTCGCCATCAATATTGACTTCCCCGTCCGCTATGTCTTTTATAACCCCACCATTTAAGATGAGATCGCCCGAAGACCCTAACTCTACATCAGTTCCAGAAACCAATTTATTCCCTGTGATGGTTGCTAATGTTACTAAATTGTCATCTTCAAAATCTATAGTTCCTGTTATACTTTCTATACTGTTATCGGCTTCATGTGCTATTCTTATCTCTCCAACAGACAACTCATTAAAACTCGGAGAGCTTCCTGTAGTAACTCCTTGATTTATAAAAGTATGGCTTGCCCCTGATTGACTGATATGGGCAAAGGCCGCATCCCATTCCGAATTTGTAACCGCGGTAGCAATATCGCCGGTGTCGATGTTTACATTAGTTGTAGCTTGGTTGCCCATACTCCAAGGGCCAGCTAAGGCTCGTGTGCCGTCAGCTAATAGGTATTGGGTATGGTCGTCATCCGCAAGGCCCAGAAGGAGGCCGTGGTCGAGCAGGGGGTTGATCTGCTCTGCTAAGAAATCAAACGAGCATAGTCTATGGCTTCTCATTTACAAGAACCCCTTTTTCTTAGCTTCTTTTTCTTGTAACAGTAACTCGATTTGTCTAATTGGAACACCGTAATATTTTAATGTGTCGGAAGCCGTCCCATACAGGCCGCGCCTGAGATACACCTCGGATTTCAGTTGGCCCTTATTTTTGCCAGACTTAAATCTTTCACTTGTTCCGCTAAGGGCCAGCCCCCTTGCTATGTTTCCAGTATGGATAACTGCGTCGTTAAAAAATTGCAATGGAAGCGGCGAAAAGTCTGTTCCTCTTAGGTTTATTGGGTCGCCGGTCATCTTAAAATCTATAACTTCTGTAATTATCTTTTTGCCAGTAAAGCCAACAACGCTCAAAGTTTTAACAGGAGCAGCCAGAATAGACAGGATTAAGTCTTTCTCGTCCTCATCACTTCTGAATAATCCTTTTCTAATTGCTGCTCGTATTATTTCGTAAGTAGCAAGCCCAGCCCACACAGTAGACAATCTCTTCGCCGCAGTGACCGCATTTATCCTTCCGTTACTGTAGTCGTTCATGGCTCTATATCCCATACGAAGGGGTTGGTCAATATAAGACCGAAACAAAAACAAAGACTTGGCCGTAGTGGACGTTTCTGACGTGTTAATGGAGCGGTTCTCTGTATTGAACATGGGCTGGGTTCGTCTTAGCACGTAGTTGGCCCGCTTAACGAAAGCACCCCAATACTCGGCGCTGTCCTTTTCTAACGAAGACGAGTCTATTCCTTGGTTATCCCAGTATTCTGCTGATATGCCATCCATAGCAGCGTCGGCCATTTCTACCTCTATGGCCCTTCCAATAGTTGTAATGGCCACCGAGTCTACATAATGTATGCCGCGAGTTAAGTAGTTTATAAAATCCTGCTTACCAGTGAACTTCTTTAATGCTAAATCAGAAGTGCCTATTTCCTGCAAGGCAATACTGGAAACAAAACCCTCCAATCTCTGCCGATAGGTGTGCCAGTTTTCTTTTAATCTATTTACGTAAGCCTTGTCCATGCTAAGGCTGACAGAGCTGGCGTACTTAGACGACATTTCGTTTTCGAGTATCGGTACGATTGAGGAAATCTGCCCGGCCATAATGCCGGGGTTGGCAAGAACGGATCGAACTAACCCACGCATTATTTTTGAAACTACATTGTCTATAACACTAAACTCTTTTGGCTTCTGTTCGGTTCTTTCAATCATAGTATCAATCAAGGCAAGCTCTTCTCCATAGCCTTTAGTTTGCAAAGTATCACGAAACTCTCTATAGTTGAGTAGATTCTTTATATTGCGATACGGCGCCGCCATGCCAACATACTCACTAATGGCAGTGTTGTCAGCGGTGATCGTCTCAAAGAAGTCTCTTATTATGACAGGGTTGCCACTCCCCTCTCTTTCCTTCAACCACCCCATTGCCTCAAGCAGGGAGTTTTTGAACGCCTGATGCCCTGCGACTCCTCCACCAGTAAACCTTTCCCTATGCCAATACTCAGCAATAGAGGCTATATCTATTCCGTCCAAACTCCGTGACGTTTCGTTTATCTGCGATGCTTCAAAACTTTTGATTTCCTTTGCCATTGCTATTAACTTCATAGCCATCGCGTTACCTTCTACTTGGTTACGAATAGAAACTATATCATCAAACGTAATCTCTCCAAGTCTGTTCTTCGGGCTTGCAACGCCAGCCTTTACCATCTCGCCGGTAGTGTCCGTATTTTCCGACATCATATACACGCTCATCATCTGAGCCATTGTCATCTTTATGGGTTTGCCGTTCCTGTCCTTGAATGTATTATGTTCTTTAGTTTGTTTTAGGTCTAAGCTTTTAGACAGAGTTGCCCTTATGACGGGATTCTTGATAAACTGAAAGAACAAACTTGATAACTCTTGTAGGTCGGCAAGGGGGATATCTTTTAGGTGTTTCTGTACTATCTTATCCCATTCGGTATTAAACTTTGCAGACCGCTCTCTACCGTCACTTAAGCCATTAACCATAATGTCGTATATCGAACCTTTTATGCCGCCAGAAATTGTTTCTGCCAGAGTTTCTATGTCGTGGTTCTTGTTACCTGCTACGAAATTAAATATGCCCTTAGATATATCCTTTAGCCACCCCGCTAAATCGGTTCCCCTATCTGGTCTATCGGTAAGACTTATAGAATCTTTATCTTGCAGAGAGGACTTGTCTTTTGTATTTTCAGCCTCCTCAAGGGCTGAGTTTAAACCTTGGGCTATTCTCTCGCCTGTTCTGTGGTTTATAATAGTGTTCTTGGTTTTGTTCAAATGCAACAAAAGTCGCAAGGTCTGGTTTACATCTTCTATTTCCTTGGTTGTCATGTCGTCAAGGCTTTTTGTTTCCAACTGCTCAACTTGAGCCAGTAGTTCTTTAGGGATAAGGCTTTCTGCATACGCCTCGCTGTAAGTTGCCGACTCGCCACTCTTTAATCCATCGAGATATTTTACTAAACTCTTGACTTTTTGTCTTCGCTTGATAGAAAGTTTCTTAACTAAAAAGGTTTCCGTTACCGCCTTAATTCTTTCCAAATACTCCGGAGCTATACCACCATCTTGCCTCGCCTTACCGGAACGGCGGTTTATTAAGGCTACTGTTTTCTTAAGGGTATTTGCAGCCTTGTTGTGTTGGGCTATATCTGTTATTCTTAAGATAACCTGAGTAGCCTTATGTGATTCTGCTGAGGTTCTTGATTTTGCAATCGTAGACAACAACTGTTTCCTGTGAGATTCGCTTATAGGCAATCCTTTCAGTGCAGTGTTTGCCCACTTAGCAAGATTAGTGTGTAACTTGACTATATCCTTTGCGCCCTGCAAGTATGCCCCAGCCTTTTCTTTTGTTATATTTCCTTGCTTGAGTAAGTGTTGCCACATCTGGCGAACGTTCTTTACTTCTACTGGCAGGGATGCCTCTGTAACTGGGGCAGGTGCTTGGTTAAGACTGTTCATTTTTGCAATAGCTTGTCTATCGTTCTTATGAACAGATATTTCCTGTTGAGTTTCCCAATCTTTAACTGCCCAGCCACTCTCAACCTCTTCTATGCCGTATCTCTGAGTGCGGTCAATTTCCTCGACTATATCTTTCGGCGGTGCTTTCTCCACTATAATTGGCAAGTCTTTTTGCGTGAAGATTACAGGTTGCTTTTCGACGCGATCTTTCAGGGCGTCTATCTCTTGATTTATTTCATCCTTATGCGTCTGGTTTAAAGGCATCTCGTTGATTTTCTCTTTAAGCGTATCAAGTCTCTGTAGCTTTTCGTTCTTATCTACCTGCCTTGAGAACGTACCGGCAGCGTGAAATCCGCCAGCCATTACCATTTCAAGAATACCACCAGAAGCGGCTTGATTACCAACATCGTTCAGTAACCCAACATCTACATCCCTAAAAAGAATAGCAAGGAAATTATCGGAAATTTGTTGAGTACCCTCTTCGAACGCACCCCTGCCATAAGCCTTTGCCCCGCCAAGCAATGTACGGGCAACTACTGTTCCCATGCCCCTTTCAACCGCCTGGCCTGCTCCTTTGAATATTTGTATCTTCTTACTTAATGTCCAATGTTCCAATAAGCCCTCAGCTTGCGAACCAAGAAACGCTTCTGGCAGAGCAAGTAACGGACTGATGCCGTCACCTCTCAAATTGGAGTATCGCCTACCGAAAGACGGCACGGCAAAACCCTCAACTCCACCTAACCATTTCGCCCTTGACACTACACCTGCACCTTTGCCCAGCGCACCTGCCAACCCTGCTCCGGCGACCCCGCCAAGGTAAGACAAAGCTATATTTGGGGTCTGTTCCATTACCCCTAAGAGGATATATTCTGGATTAGAAACATACGCCCAAGTGGTATCCCAGAAACCCTTACCGCCGGGATTTAGAAACTCTTCTGGATTTTCTTGCATGTAAAGACTGACACCATCTCTCATCCTCTCAGACCAATCCTGCAATGTTTCTGAAAAAGTAATATCCCCAGTAGCCTCGACAAGGCCGATGAGTTCATTGGTCATGTTGATGCCCATGCGATTGTATCTGTCTTTAGCTTTAGACAATAGAGAAAACACACCAGACTTAACTCTCCCAGCGCCAGTGGCCCTTGCCTTATTGTAGTAACCGGCATCATACTCATTGAACCGCTCTTCGTTAGTTTTGTTTCTATCTTGTATTCTTTTAAGAGCGCCCTTAGCGTCCGTCCCCTTTCCAAACAATTCACTAATAACCCCGTCGTGATTCTGAAACGCCTGCTCAAATGTAACATCGTATGTGTCTGCTATATATAGCGAATTGACAAGCTTGGATCGCGTGTTGTCGTCAACATCACTGGTATCTGCCATAAACTGCTGTACGCGCTCGTCCCTATCAACTAAACCGAGGTCGTAAACAGGAGTGACTATCGACTCAAAGGATGGACGGCCAACTTTAGACTCAGGTATTGTTGTTCCTATCGACTCAAATGATGGTTTCATTCAGTAGTCCATTCGTAACTATCAACATATCTATCGTAGAATTGCCTTGCTTCTTTGTTGTCGTCGCCAAACAACGATTTCAACGAAGCAACTTTCTTATTAAATTCGCCCTTAGAGGCAGGTTGTACTAACATGATACTCTGGAATACTTTTTGCTTCTTTGCCCGAACCCTTTTAGAACCTCGCACCATTATACCTATTGGGCTATATTTCGTAGGGAATGCCAACGCGCGGCTGAACCAACTCTTAGCCTTTTCCTGTTCATAAGGAAGCAGTATCGCCTCAGAAAGTCCCCTCATTTGTTCTGGATTCATATCAGACCTTGCATCAATGGCGTCGTGTATTGACTGTATTCTTCTTATACTCTCTAACGTGCCGTCATTTATTTCGGGATTGTTTTTTGCGTAATCATCTACGAGGCCATGCGCCCTACTAACGTGAGGGCCGGAAGCGTCGCCGCTTGCGTTCATATTAGTTTCTAATTTGTTCCTCAAATCCCCCCATTGACCACCTAAGTCTTCCGAATGCTCAAGTAGCCATAATCTCGTTGAATCGTATTTATTTTTATTGTCACGAACCTCTCTTACTTTTGCCAACGCTCTGTCGTACATGCCGATATTAAATTGCCCCTGTTGCAATCTTGATGTCCAAGTGGCTACTACATTACTATCCCTTAACCTTCCCTCTGTTTGTGCCTGCTTGATATCGGCAGATGTCAGGTTTCCATTTAGCCACTTCTCTGCCAGTATAGCATCGGTATCAATTAGTGATTTGTTTTTTATGATAGTGTCGTATGCTTTATGTGTAGCGACGCTTGACTTACCCAAGATAAAGGCTTGGTCGTTTTCTTCTTTTGTCAACGTTCCTGTTATAAATTGCTTGTGTAAATCTTGTTCAGTTTCCCTGTGTTTATTATTGAAGATTGTATTTCGTGACTGCAACTCTGTTTGCGCAGAACGCATGATATCACTGTAATCCTTAGCACTAAGCCCGTCCTCGTCGACATCCTTTTTGCCAATAGACTTTTTCTTGACCTGCATATCTTTAATGGTTTGCTCAGGAAGCAGCTTAGACTGATTCTCGTAAAAAGTTAATTTACCTTGGCGTAAAGTCTCCATCATTTTGATGTCAGCAACTTCCTTGGTATCTTTTCGCTCAAGGGCGGCTTGATATAATTCCATTTGCTTATCTATGTCAGCAGCCGCCATAGATAAGCCGTCATCACTTCCCATGATGCTTATCAAATTCTTTCCGCTGACCGTAATATCGTTTTCGATGGCTTGTGTGGTAGATGCAATCTGCACTCTTGCATCAAGTTCGTCTTGGAACGCTTGTTGCTCTATATCCTCGTTTGCCTTGGCGTCTGGTGATAATTTCTGACTACTGTAAGTTGTTATTTGGTCAGCCACTATCTTCCTCATGCCCTCGTCCCACTTATCAGGATCGGGGTTATCCAACATGAACTGCTGCATTTGCAACTTAGCCAATTCTCTCGATTCGCCAGCGGCGTTGATGGCCAGTGAATCATTTGCGGCCTGCTTACGCTTACCCAATTCACTCAATACACCGCCGATCTCCTGTAACCCGCGTGCGCCCGCTGTGCTGAACCGGAATGAACCGGGGTCAATAAGCTGTGCCTGCCTTACTGGTACCGGAGATGTTGATGAAAATCTTTCTATTCTTGCCATATTTTACCTATACAAATCTATTCTGTATATTTTCGCCAAATTCACCACTACTTGCGCCACCAAGTATAGAACCCGTGGCTTTAACAAAAGAGGCTTGCTTTGCCTTAATTCCCAGCGTTCGAGCGAACCTGCCCTTAGCCAATAATATTTGCCCTCTTTCTCGGAGTTCCTGCGACCGGAACAACCCTCTTCGTAAGGTTAAACTTCTCTCAAGTGAGAACTGGAAAGCAGTGTCTGTTAGTACATTTAATGTGGCGCCAGCTAAACCTATACCAGACTTACCGGCAGCGGCCCTTTGGCTCGCCTTTGCGATCTTTGCCTGCCTTGATACACGGCCCTCTTCTACTTTAGAGGCTTCAATCTCCGCCTTAGCCTGTCTATCAAGAGCCTGTTGGTTGCGCACCGCGATCTGTTTGGCGAACTTACCCTGTGCCTCTGCCACTCTACCTTCTTGTATCTGTCCAAAAGCTGTAAATAGGGAACCCATTATTTCACCGTATATTTAATATATATATTGCCGTTCTGTACTTCTGTTTCGTCGGTTCTTCTCAATCCTATAAGTCGTGCAACTCTATCACCATGACAGAAATCCTTTAACACGTAGGTACTTATTACTAAATCTCCCACGGTATCCGTCATCATCTTGAAAGTCTTGCGTATAGCCATTCCCCACTTAACAGGGTGTTTTAAACATCCCCTACTGACCTTGGCCCACGCTATACCATTATCGTTATCGTGGTAGATTATTCCACCGCAAGCCATTACGTAGCCGTCCTCGGTAGCTGTAACAGCGACGCCGTTCTTCGTAGTCTGTAAGAATTTCTTTGTCGTCGAGAAAGGTTCAATAGCATCCTTTATCTGTGACCAGTCACTAACTCTATATGGCCTGAGAATAATCATCTTCTCTCCTCGACCTCAAATGATACTATAGTCGCAAGACCTGTAAACGGAACAGGCTCCTCGGAGATTACTACGGTATAAGCGTCTTCGCTAAACCCTCCTTTAGTTGGGTTAGTGGCATCCTTTGACTCCGTACTGAAAGTGGTATTTAAATCAGATAGATATTCCACGCCGTTATATTCCTGGCCGGCCTTACCGAACTTAGACCTTATATACCTAACCACTGTCTCATTGATTCTCTTTATTCTCGTCTGCAAAGTATTACCGTCTTGCGGTATAGAAAGTCGCATTGTCCTTACCTTCATCTTATAGGGAAGGCCGACTTGGTAGGTGAATATTTCCGAGCCAACAGTAATTTCTCCACCAGATACGGTTTCGGTGGCTACTACGTTGCCTCCTGAAGTAACCTTAACAGTCTCACCTTCTAAGTGATCTAACCCCGAGATGGTAGTGGTGCCTGTATCGGAAACCTCCCGAACAAAGCCATCCGTTATAGTCTCGGTGAACTGAACCAGTATAGAGCCTGCTAACTCTGTGGCCAATTTGAATGAGTCAGCATCTTTGTCTGAGACGAAGAAATTAGCATCTAACCACGATACATACAACATATCATCGTCATCGTAACTATGATTAGGGAGATAAATTATTAAATCGGGCATTTATATTCCTATCGCATCGAGCTTAGAAACTACCTGGGAAGAGAGGCTTTTCAACTCTGCCAACTCTGCTTCTTTAGAATCAACCAAATCCAACTTCTGCTTTATATGGACCAGAGATATTTCGGTTCCATCAGGTGTATTGGAATGGACATCACCTGCCAAACCAGAAAACTCTAACGTACTTAAAGTTACTATTACCACCCCATCGCCATAAGCTAATTTTTTCATTTTGCACCTATAGTATATAATCTATTTAGATTTTTAATCCTGGTCAACAGGAGCGCTGCCACCACTGATAAGTGGCGTCCATATTATTGTTACGGTTTGGGACGCGTGAGTTAATTCAAAGTACAATCCGTTAGGAACAAAGAAAAATACAAAAGGCTCACGCGCTGACGCCGTTGCGAGCGCAACCTTCGTGCCTGCTCCCGCTGGGTCGGCAGTATTGTCCACAAAACCCGAAAGCGTGGCGGTGGTATTGATTTCCACCCAGGCAGAAACAAATCCTGAAGTTTGGGCTAAATATGCGTGGGCTTTTGCCATTGCATTGGAATCAGAATCATTTGCCGTGGGGGTGTCGCCATCTATGTTACTATGCGTCCCATCTGTGTTATGTCCGATAGCCAGATAAGCTAACATCTTTGTGTTCCAGTTTGTATCAGCATTCGCAGGCCACTGTGCGCACATTATTTGTTCTCCTTAATATATTTCATTGCCTTTTTCATTATCGTTGCACTTTCTTTTAAATATCCGATTCCACAGTTACAGCTACCGCATAGCAGTCCACGAACCTTACCGGTTTGGTGATCGTGGTCGATAACTAATCTGTTTCCATTTATATTAAACTCGCCACATATCGCACAGACGCCGCCTTGTTTTTCACATATATCATCATATTCCTCAAGGCTTAGGTTATATTTAGCTTTTATTCTGTATCCAAACTTACGCTGTGCGTATTCTGGACTCTTTCTATATTCTCTTTCCCACTCAATTTTCCTCGCCTTAACGTCTTCTTTGTTGTAGTGGTGTTTTCTTTTTATATTCTCGCATTCCTTGCAACTACCGCGCAATCCAAGTACGCCGTGTGGGTGTTTATTGTACAACTCAACGCCCAAGTCTCTATTACATGTATTGCACTTTTTTGTCATAATTAAGAAACCACTCCGCCGCAAAGCGAAGAATTACATAGTCCATTTCCACACCTTACGGTATCGGAAGCTAAAATTATATCCTGAGAAGCAAATGCCGATGATACCACCTTGGCACTATCGAGCATCATTGCCTCGTCTATTTGATCGAAGAATCTTGTTGCAAATCTCTCTATATATCTCACCGTTACACCACTAATTATTCTACGTACAGAAACCCACACCTCGTCCTCGGTCGAACCGTGAATTATAGACACACTCTCATAGAAACCTACAGGAGATTCTACTCCGGTAGAGTTCTGGGTCATGTGTATCGCCCAACCCGAAACCTCTTCGTCAGGTTCGTATGTAAACGACAACAACACACCGTCCGCTCTTACAATCCACAGGATAGAATCAGGTACCCTCTGAACCGCTATACGAACAGGTTGAGATTCTAATATTGTATTCGCCAATAAAGTAGCATCGTCGGATTGGAAATTCTCGGTAATAGCGTCAAATTTCATTGCGCGTAACTTCCTACCCTGTCTCTGGAAGAAGAAGATAGCGTTATTTAAAATTACAGGTTTAATATTATCACTTCCAAATGCCGTTTGTGGAGTGGCTTTCCTGTCGGATGGGGTTACGGGTTTGTCTATATCAGAGGCGCCGAATCTATACTCTTTATTAGCGGCACCGACAGCCATGATTTGCCTTGACTGCATCCATTGTATCTGGGATACTTCATTATCGTTAATTGGGAGGATAAGGGCGTCGTCATCTAATCCTATATCTGAAAATTCCATATTCTCGTACTGGCGGCTTTTCGATCCCCACAGAGAGTCGGGGTTGTTTGCACTTGATGCCCACCACAGTCTATCTTCGTAGAACGTGAGAGTTCTTGGGTAGCCCCTGAATAGCCCCCACGCCCCCTCAGCCCACATAGAAGTCGTTACCGCATTGTTAGTTGAATTATCGCTTAATACGGCGTCTACGACGATCACAGTGGCTACAGTGGTGCTTGATTGAGCGGTTACCTTTACAATACCCCTGTTTACCTGGTCTTTGGCAGTTAACTCACTTACGGTTGTCTCCCCTCCCCCGGATTTATCTCGCGTAAATGAATAAAATACATCATTTTCGTCCTCGGTTGAGGGGAATGTGGTAGCTGCCAGGAACGACCTGAACTCCTGCCACTCTCCATTGCCGGCCTTGCGCCATAATATAACCTTCTCGGCAGCGGCGAAGGTGGTTGTAGTGAAAGTAAGGTCTCCCTTAATCCTTATCCCTGCTCCACTTGGTGCTGTATTATCACTGTTATCAGGTGTTGACAACACGTTGTCGGGGCGTGTGTGTTTTAATAACCACAATGTCCCAACGTCATTAGCTGTCCCGAGGAACGGCGTGTGCCCCCCTGTGGCTGTTAGTGTACCAGTTGCCCCAGTAGGGAAGTAATACCCACTTCGTGCAGTTCCTCCTGTACGGGCAAACCCCAGTAGGTCGGTAGCGGTTAAGTTTTCCTCAAGGAACGGGCCACCTGTAAAATCTACGTCAGCGATAGTCCAGTTGGTATCTCCGGCTCGTGATAGTTTTTGCGGTGGATGGTCTTCGTGAGCAAGGTACATAACATCAGCCGATTGTGTGGTATGGACTTCAAATGCCTCTTCTGAGGTGTAAGGTGGGACTATTTGGTAAACCCTTTTTACGGTACCATCGCTATCCGAAGCCTCTAAGCCCGCCGCGGCAATATTATCACCTTCGGTATCCTGTAAACTAAACTCGTCAGCATCTACAACGGTTATTTGGAATATCTTTCCATTCAAAGCTGTGGTAGTAGTGGTGGCGTCTATAAAGACCCATTCCCCAGTGGTATAACTGTGTGCCGCGTCCGTTTTAACTACGGGGGGAGTTGCATTTGTAATGGAGTCGATACTTATTGTATCTTCGTAAACCCTATCCCCATCCTTATAGAACCTTAGTAAAAGGTTACTGAACTCCAGTTGAAGAGCATCATCTACTGAAAACTCAAACGGGATAAGATTTGCTTTGTTAGGCGCCTTCGCTATAAACTCAGTGCCAGACCTCTTAACAAAACCACCATGAGGCAAAACGGTAGCGTTAATCATCTTGGACGCGCCGTTGTGGTATTTATTAATATCAGTACGGCCTGCCATGTATTCAGACAGAAATCCAGCGTTATAGGAATTTTTAATCGTCTTGATTGGACACATTATTCAGCCTCTTTGTAAAAATGCACGTTTCTGTGACAAGGCTCACAAAGTGTACTGCCATTATCTATTGCAAATCTTAAATATGGATGAGTGGCAAAGGGTTTAATGTGATGAGCGTTTAATACGCAACCTCTAATCCCACAGGCCACACAAGTATAATCATCTCTTACAAACACAGACTCTCTCCACAAAGCGTACTCTGCACTTGCTCGAATAAGTTTATTTTGGGGAGTTATCCCACCTTTCCACCTGCAGCTCTTTTCTCCACGCCTTGACTCGCTCATTCTTTTGCGAGTTTCAAGTGAAAGCTTATAGCCTTTTTTTTGCGGCTTGCCCTTGCTGGCAACACTCATCTTGAGTTTAGTTTCATCAGATGCCTTGTTTCCCAACTTGGCTTCTCGCATCTTCTGTCGTGTCTCTTTGGATATTACAGATTTTGCGATTCGCATTTTCTCACAAGTCTCTGCGGTACGTTTTTGCCCAGTATTCGAAACAGATAATTTGCGATTATGCTCTTCACTATTAGGGCCACGTTTCTTGCCCAACTTGGCCATGCTCATCTTCTGCTTAGCTTCAATAGACGCTTTTTTGCCAAAATTCCACGGCCTTTGCCCTTTTTGGAATTGTCCAGAGTTAAGCATTAATAAGGTCTCATTTGAACTGTAATACCAGTAGCCGCACCTGTAGTCGTGGTGTGGACAATGGCGTATAGATACCTGTAGCCGGTAATGTCTAAGGAAACTTTAACAACACGGTCGGCCGCACTGTCAGCCACGGTAATAGTCTTTGTGTGGGTACTCGTAGATACGCAAGTATCAGCCCACCTCACGCCCGCACTTCTCAAGGCTGTACCAAAAGTATAAACAAGTGACCCTATCCTGACGGGAGGACCACCGGAACTTATGCCGTAAAGAGATAGAGTGCAAGTGTCGTTTTCGCTGCTCGTAGCGTAACATATCAACTCGATAGCATTGGCGTAAGTATCAGCGCCTCCACCGTATGCTTTCAATAAATCTTTCGGTTCCAATGCCGTAGTCCCTGGTGTAGGCACACCTACAGTGTAACCTGTGGCTGCAACCAAATCCGTCTCTGCACCTGCTGCCGAAACTACCAGATTAGCATAAGACAATGTTCTCGTCGTTAGTGAATTGCCCAGAGCACACAAAAGGCAGACGGCCAAAATTAAACCTATCCATTTCTTCTTCATTTTGCTTTTCCTTAAAAATTAATATCTATCACGCGAACTTCCTGTGGGGCTATAACGACCCCTGCCCGTTCTGTCTTCTTCTACGCCCTGAAATAAGGCCAATATTTCCTCGCCTGTCAATACTGTGTTGTAAATCCTTATATCGTCAATAGCACCGTCCCAAAATCTATCAGCAGTCCCTTCAGTGAAATTTAAATAAGCTGCCCCTATTTGCAAGGAGGCTGTGCCTTCATTAAATGTAGTTGCCGGGGGGGATGGTTCTAATTCAACAGTAATATCAACAGCAATTCCGTCTACATAAAACAAAATAGTACCAGAATCAAAAGTGAAGGTGTAGTAATGCCATTCATTAATTGTGACGGCATCGTCAGCGGAAACTTGCCAAAACTTCCCTGCATCAAACGTACCATCAACTGAAACAAAAAGATGTGGCTTGTCATCTGCGATAATAGACCAATGCCATTCTCTTTTGTCATCTGCACGACTATACTTAGAAACTAAAGATTCGTGATCTGTCACACTTGAGTTGTTATTTTTAGACCAGCACGTAACCGTCATTGATGGAGAAAGATCGAAAGTAGGGGTATCACCTATAGATACATAATCATCTATACCATTAAAATCTATCGCGGTATCAATTTGGCCAGTAACGCTTCTAACGTTATTGACTGAGGTTCCATGTAGGTTATTCCCGCTCGAATCCAATACCGTAGTTTGATCTGCGGCATCGTCCATTGTGTAATGTGCAATTAAGTCTAACGAGCTTGCCTCTGTGGTTATTGTTGTTTCTCTTGGAACAAGTGACCTAATGCCGTTTGGGTCCCTGCCCCACACGGTAAAATCATAAGCCTCTGTTAACCATGCATTTCCTGCTGTTAGACCATCATCGCTATCACTACCTGTATCGAAGTCAATAAAGAAGGGGCCTGCGCCGTAGGCTTTAGTTGCTAAGAGTAGGAATATTATAACTATTAGTTTTTTCATTTTCTATCCAGTATGAATTGGTAAGATATTGCGGTTAATGCTATGACTACAACGGATAATATCGCCACAGGATGATCCTTTACCACGCTCAACCCCGCGATAGCCGCGATAGCAATGTTTGTTTTCTTGCTCAAACCTAAATTACTCATTAGAAATGCCTCGCATAAATTCTCAAATCTGTTATTGTTGTAAGTGCCGTAACATAGAACGTTATATACCGATACCCTATGGCGTCGAAACCTAACTTGGCAGGTCTTGAGTTCCCACTATCCGCTGTCAAAATACTACACGCCGCCAAATGAAATGATGTCAAATCTAATGTATCCACTATTCGCCAGTCTCCGGTTTCGGTTACATCTGCTGCACTACTTATGTCAACCGAACATATAAACTCTTCCGGTCCACCTTCGTTGGCGCCTGTAATTACGACAGTGCCGGTTCCGGCGGGTTTAGAAGTAAAGAGAACTTCCAATCTGTACGCTTTGGTCTCTTCACCAACCCCACCGTTTGCTGCTGATAATAGGTCGAGGTCGCCGGACGTAACACCGAATGGGAACGTTGTCGGTGCAGCCGTAGTGCCCGAAACAGTCCTTGCGATACAGTAGCTATCTATAACAGATTGTTCAGCGTTTTGTTTTACCATCGCATTCCTTGTGTGCGAGACCTTATCCAGGAAGAACTGAATATTGGTTTCGGAGTTCTCTCTGCACCATCAACAGACCTTGCCTTTGGCATAGTCAATCGCTCAAACTTGTTAATCAAGTCAACCTTTCCCTTAGTATCGTTGGTTAGTCCGGTAATGATCTTAATGGCAAGTTGTTCACTGATCGCCTCTTTTAGACCGCTTGTAAACTTAGTCGTATCAGTTAATTGGAAAATATATTCAACGAAAACTACTCTCGCCTCCGGGCCTTGTGCTGTAAGATTGCTTGAGTTTATGTCGGCTAAGATAGACGCTCCTGATGTGTAGGTAGTTGGTACAGAGTATGTTCCAGTCGAACCCTGTATTCCTGCGCCAAGATCACTGGAAGCGATGTCATTAGCTATTGTGTCGGATGTGTGGTTTACTAAAACCTCATATACGTTACCACCATTCTTGACAAACTCACCATCTACGTAAGCGGTTGCCGTGGCCCATACTACCGCCGTAGCGGAAACAAATTCACCCTCTATGTACTTGGTAGAGGTAACCCATGTTTGGGGCACTTCCCCAGCATCCGATAATATCTTTTGATTCTCCATCTCCCACGGACGGACCGAATCTGCTCTATTTCTCTGGTCGGCGCCGATACTGTCATTAACCGACAGTATTCTTAAACTGTCTGTGGGTAGGGTGTATTGTCTGTCGTAACCAAATAGAGGGCCATCGTCATCCTGTGCGATAATCACCCTGGTCTTGGCTTCATTCCACGGATGGGACTTTAAAGCCAAATCTCTTGCCTGGTCGTAATATCGGAAACACAACTCGTACTGCTTCTCATCAGTAAGACCCTCTGTCACTTGATACTCCCCTGTGTGACCAAGAGCAAGGTTGTAAATCGTTTCTTCGCCGGTTAATGCCATGATAACCTCAAAAAAGTAAAGGAGGGGATTTTACCCCCTCCCTCAATTAGTTAACTTTGTGCTGCGACCGTGTAGTAAATTTCTACATGGACACCTTCAGTTGCCACCAATTCAGCAGCAGCCGTTGTCAGGAACACATCTACCGCGTCTGCTAAACCATTTGTAAGCAGAGTCGTATAAGTCGTTCCATCGGGTTTAGGTGCGATAGTTTGAATCGTAGTTGCGTTAAGGGCAGATACGTCTCCAAACAAATCAGTATCACCAGTTATACCGATAACCGCGGTTACGGCGTTTGTCATGGCGTCTGGTGCGCCAAATGTGGCTGTATCGATTGCCCAGATAACCGTCTTTAGAACAACGGCACCCCTCGGCAACTTACCAACCTTGAGTGTGCTTCCAGCACCTAAATCTGTACTCGAAGCAAAACAGTCGTCACTCGAACAGTAAACAAGCCCACCTGCATAAGCAGCGCGTGGGAAAGTTGCAACAACAGGAGTGTCCTGAAGGGCGAAATTTGTGCCTGTAAAAGCTCCAGCGTCAGTCATAATAACTTACCTCCTTAAATACATTCTATTTTTAAAACTTTGTCTTCATCCATTCGGATTGCATTCATTCCGGCACGCGCGGAAATTTGCCAAATCTGCGGACGAGGAAGCCAATCAACATTAAAGATCGGCGATTCGTGGCGGGCAAACAGCATTCCTTCTTTTGTCCATACGGGACACTCAAAGACACTCGTATCACCATCTACATCGTTACTTGAACCAATAACAATGTTGTTCGTGATTACAAATCTGAAACCCATATACTCATTAACAACACCAGCTACGAGTGAACGTACGATGTTGGTGTCGATACTCTGAGTCTCCGCTTCTCGCAGGAGATCGGACATCTGCTTGGGTGCTACAGCGATGTAGAACATATCGTCCGGGTCGTTCTCAAGTTCTTCGAGAGCCTGACGCGCGAGGGTTAATTTCTCGATAGTAAGTCCAGTCGAAACCCCGCCGCCGAGAAAAGCACTCGTAGTATCGTGAGCAATAGTCCTTCCTGCGGCAGAAGTGGAAGTTGTGTACAAAGCATCTTCGAGAACATACGTTGCGTCGCCGGGCAATTTACCGCCATTGACATTGGCGAAAAAGGCAGCGGTAATCACAGTGTTTTCTTTTCTGATTACACCCTTGGCCAAGGCCTGGATATAATCACCAGTTGGATCGGTATGCAAAGCTATATCGTCTTCTTTGTCGACGAGAGTACCCTTGCGATACCATTTAGGTGTAATCCACCTACGATTGTGAGTCAGGTCTTCAAGAGGGATGTCCTCGAACCGGCTCGTCTTCTCGTCAAGCTCGATAGTGCCGAGGAAGTCGTAAGACTCGTTCTCGCCCTCTATCCGCTCTTCTCGAACCAAGCCTTGGTACATGGGCTTTCTCTGTTGAAGAACAGCCTCGTACCCAGCGGTATACGAGTTGAAAAATGCCTCGGTATACCCAGTGGTACTGTTTGTGTTCGTGTTAAAATCAGCCATAAGAATGGCCTCCACAAAAGAGATTAATAATTTACGTTCAGGTTGTCTCTTGTTAGAGGCCATCGCTTTCGGCTTACGACCGACATACGAGTAGGCTTATCTACTATTCAGCGGGGCCAAGGGCTTGTCCGCAGTATTCTTATTTAAGTTCGGGGTCTTTGACTCTGCCCCGAACGTGTTATCATTTGGCATAACTCCATTTGTCTTGCCACAGCCTTTTTGTGATCAGGATGCAGGTGTGTCTTATAGGCGTCGCTTTGCTTTAATTCCTCCAACTCTACTAAAGGACTCTTTTCGGCAGTCTGAGTAGACTGAGATGTAATGACATCCTCTGAGGTCTTTGCGTTAATCTTAACGAGCATGTCGATTATATCTGGGTCGGACGCTAAACCCTTTTCCTCTAACGTCTTATAGATGCCCAAAGAGTCAGCGATGATACGCGCACCTGTTACCTTGGCGGTGTAATTCACCTCTCCATACTTCTGTTTCAGGGCGCCTATGTTTGCCTCTTTCTGCGTAGCAAGTTGTTCAGTGAAAGCGGTGTCCTGTGCGCCAACAGCATCTAACTGGAATTTAACTATCTCGTTAAACTGCTTTTGGGTTAACCCTAAGCCGTGAGCGAACTGTTTGAACTGGCCGGTAAGGTCTTCGCTTAACTCCATATTACCTTCGTAGTCAAGGGTGTACTTGTCAGAGGTTTCCGGTCTACCAAGTTGGTTATAAACATCATTCCATCCTTCAGCGTCTTCAACTTCCGGTATGGTCAAATGCTTACCAATGCCCTTGAACTTTTCCAGTTCAGCGTAGGCATCTGCCAACTGACCCACATTAGTCCACTTCTTAGCCTCGACTAAAGCCTGTATGTTCTCTGGCGCGCCTTCCCTGATCTCTCCGGTCGGACTCATCCAACCTGAAGGTTCAGTGTCAGGGGCGGTTGTTTGTGCAAGTTTCTCTGGTTCTGTGTTTACATCCATTATTTCTGTCATTCTTCATTCTCCAATTTCTTGTTTATCATTCCATTCACTCGTAAAAAGACTCTCCGTTTACCTAAGTCAAACATCGTCCGTAGCGAATTAGGGTTCTGTTCGTTAAAGCATGTGTTGTCGTATCCACAAAATTTGCTTAAATCTTCGCATATCACCTTGCCGTCGTCGGTTTTAGAAAACCTCTTGTAGGCGTGGATCAGTTCCATCCTTTTCTTTTCATTCTCAGCTTTTATTTGTTCTGCTTCTATCATAAAGCCTCCGCGGGACTACCCGGTACGGGTGTTTGGTTAACATTCTTATACGCTTCAGATGCCGTAGCTGCTATCTCAGCCTCAGCAGCGGCCTCTTGTAATTGTTTAATCCGCTTTCTTTCCTCTATCATATTGTTGAAGTCCACGAGTGCTTCAGCCGGTGCACCTGAGGCTAACCATGAAATCCTGAACGCTTCGTCCCAATCTACATTATCTAAGACGGGGGAAAGCTGGGCAAAGGGCGCCCACTTAGCCAAAGTGGCCTCCATTGCGTTAGATTGGACGTTGCTCATTGCTAATGCTAATCTGCCCTGGTAGACTAAATCGAAATCGAAATCCTGCGGTGGTTCGGGTATTCTTCGTGCTTTAACCAGGAGATTTAATACTCTTGATATCAATGGAGAGAATATCTCTTTTTGTAAAGCGGTTATCGCGGGGGCAACTATAGTCAAGTCGTCCTCTTTTCTTATAACCGACTCCGTTGCAGTCATGTTCTTTAGGCCGACCAGTGATTGAAATAGGGAATTAAAGAACCCGTCCTTTACAATCTGCTGCTGGTCACGAATCACCTCGGCATTAAGAGCAATGTTAGCTCCTGTCTGTAACGCCTCTGGCTTCATTGCGCCAGCCCTGATATAAATCATACCGCCAGGTTCAGTGACGGGTTGACCCACAACTCCATCGTCTTCTGCTATTAACGGAGGATTAACCGCTTTCTCGGCAGACTCAATAAATGTCCTCTTCATTCTATTAAGCATTTTAATCTCAGGTAGAAGCTCTATCGCTGGGCCACGGCCCATGATATCCTGCGGTGGACGAGAGAATCTTGCTACTAAATAAGGAAGTTCGTCAAATCCACCAGACTTAACTTCAACACGATCCTCGATATTTATATAGACAGACTCAACCTTCTTGCTGGATGACATGAAATTCTTGGAGTTAAAGTCAGCGTTAGGGGCTACGTAGTGGACGTACTCAGACTTCTCTTCGAACTTGCCAGCTTTGATGGCCTTCTTAACACTCTTACTAAGATTGTCCTCACCGAACTCCTGTGCAGCCTGCCTTGCGGTATAGAATATCTGCCTGTATATAGTATCTATTTCACCTCTGTTGTTGTCGTCGAAGAACATAAACCCTATGTGATGAGACTTGAATACAATCTCGTTTCCGACCTTCTCAACAGAAATTACCCCAGTACCAAAGACTATCATCGACCTTATTGTAATGAACATCTCTCGCTGGAAGTTAGACCGCCATATCTCTTTATGGGTCAAGCCTGTCGCTTTGGACATCCACTCCTTCATGGTTGGGTTTTGGTTGATCTCGTCCAGCGTTGCAACAAACTCAAACCACTTAGCACCTACTGGCATTAAGTAAGAGAATATACCAGAGGTCATCCTATACGCAGCCATCAACGCCGTAGAGTCGTACAACTCCTGTGTGCGTAACAGTGCCTCAGTCTGCTCCATGTTGCGAACCATATCCTGAGCGGCGGGCCATGAGAATGCCGCGGCCTCTTGCATCACAGAGTTGTACTTAGTCCTTCTGCTTACGGCTTGGGAGTACCTGTCGAGGATTTTGTCTATGTCTGCCATATTACTCCCCAAGACGTTTCTTTAAAGCACTCGCTATACCACTGAGAATCGTACTCCGTCTGCCACCTGTAAGGAGTTTCTTCTTCTCACGTTTACGAGCTTCGGTGGCGTCTTCTTCTATAACCTCTATGTCTTCTACTTCCTCTGGAGGTGCGGGAAGCTTGGGTGTTTTTGGTTTACTGAATACACCACTCATGTAGTTCTCCTTCTCAATACTTCGGCTAAAGCGTCGAGCATTAAATCAAAATCGTTTTCTTCTTCTACAAATTCCTCTATAGGTTCTTCTATAGGTTCTTCTATTGGAGACCTATCTTCGGCGGGCAAGACTCGCGGGGCCTGCTCGGTAAGCATGGCCTCGCGGTCTAATCTCTGTAAGTCTCCAGCATCGAATACTGTTGACATTATTAATTCCTTATGCGTGAGTTACAAACGGATGGCTCTGTGTATCGGTGTCACCAGTTACTATATTCCCTGCGCCAAGTTTCAGGTTGGCATCTACAATGTTCCCAATTGTTGCATTATCCGCCGTGCTGATAATCATGTTGTTTGTATAAATAGCCAAATCAGAGTTGTCATCGATTGCTATTCCGGTTGTATGAAAAGTGTTGTCGTCAATTATGCAAGTGCCAGCGACGTTAGTATAAGACGAATTAATCACAACACCTTTATCGGCATTGATGGAGTTGTTGCGAATTATAATCTTATCTCCCAGTCCTGCCCCAATAACTATAGCGCCTGTTGTGAATCCACTCGGAAACGCATCGAAATAGCAATCTTCAATTAGTACATTAGCATAACCAAGGGCCGTCATCAAAATGCCGTGTGTTGCAATTGCTCCACGTACACTAAAATCACATCCAATAAAATTGATTCCAGCCGAAACCGATGTTAGCGTCCACATTACACCTGCATCTGCTTCGGAGAACTGCCAATTGATAAACCTACAGCCCCAAGTGTTCGTGGTAACCGGAACGTGATTTCCAATCAATTGAGGCTTTTTGAGACTATCCGCAGAGCCAACTCCGATTACATCTGTTTTCTCGGCAAGAATTACCAAGTCTTCGGTAAACGAATCGCCAGAACAAAAGACTGTGGCTCTGTGTGCCCACGCTCTATTGGCCGACGTACTTTGGTAGGTCTGCGCCAACGCAAGACCTTCAGCCAAAGTCTTCTTGGCGGTCTGCCATGTTTTTCCGTCGCCAGTTGTTAATACATTTCCATCAACATAAAAAACAGACTCAGACGATGGAACATTAAACGGTTCTCTCGATACGCCAGTTCTTAATTGGCCCCTTTCATTTAATTTCATTGTTGCATTGTCAATGCCTGTGTCTCTGATCTTACTTGCATAAGTTGCCATAATTGGCTCCTTTCGTTTAGACCTGCTCTTGCGAACGGTCATTGTTATCCCTTTCGGGACTTTTAGTTTTCTCGGCGATATCCGCCAAGACGTCTTCTTTCTTTCTGTGGTATAATTCTATACCTAATCGTTTGGCCTGCTCTCGCCATGTCTCTTCTTCAACGGCAATCTTGATCTCATCTTTCGTCACCGGAGGCTTCTGGATATGCCAGTTCTCCAATTCATCCCTTACGATCTCCCTGATGCGTGATTCGTTTTCCACAAGCATCTCAGCGACCCTTTTCTCGTTCGTAGTCAAATCGAGAAGTTGTTTCTTTTCTGCGAGTGGTGAGGGTACGTTCTTATTGAGCGGGTGGCATACTGGGCAATATAAACAATCTCTTTTTTTGTCATGCGCTAATTCGCCGTTACATCTTTTACACTTCATTCTTTTTCTCCTGTTTAAAGTTCTTTTCCAAACATCTTACGATTTTACCCATTTCATCGGTCAATAATTTTTCAAACTCTTTGGGTATATCCATATCTTCCAGGTCTATATGATCAACAAACTTTAGATCGTCATAGCCTACACAAACGCCAAGGCGAAGCTTTCCCCTTAAGTATCTCGGGGTTAATACAATCTTTCCGCCGTTCGCGGCGAAATCGCTAAGAGTTTTATAATCTATCATTCTCATTTCCAATTATTAACACTAAATTTAGGTCTGTTTACTTTTGTCTCTTCTCTCCTACGGGGGGAGGTTCTAAACGCAGCTAAAAGAAAATACAAGGTGCTGTGGTAGTAGTGATCGTCACCTATCTTAATCCAACGTGGCTTCTTCTGGCCGGTATCGGGGTGGGTGATGATCGTCTTGGCAGTCTTGGTCATTTCCCTTACGTACTCGTATACCTCAGTTGACGGGCGAGGTATTACTATGTGATTATTAATATACAAAGAGTGAACTTTATCCATCCACTCGTTACGGTTACATTTCACCATACCAGTCTTATCGAACTTTGGCTTGCCGGGCATTTGTTCTGAGTATTGGCATAAGTAAATTGTATAGGATTCTTTCCTCTGGAAGTCTCTAACTCCATGATCGTGAGGGCCGGAATCTATGACACAACTCTTGACGTTCATCTTCATCATCAAATCGTGGAGTTCGACTAAGGTGTCTAATCTGGAGACGTTTAAAATCTCGTAAGTCTCACGCGAGGTTCTTATCCCGACTACTACATGAATCTTCTTACCTATATCAACACCCGCCGCTGTCTCTCCTACGGCTATCATTTGGTTGGCACTGGTGGAACACCTCGACAGGACGGTGGTTTCATCCAACTGGTTCTCCGCCTCGGTGCTTGCGACCCCTAAAGTGGACCGCATGAACTCCGACATCTTGGTGCCTTCTATGTTGTGGTATTGGTACATGTACTCGTCAAGGTCTGCTAAGGGCGAGAGTAAACCAGAAACCCAAAAGCCCGCTTCTCTTCTGTCGGGGTATAAATGTTCCCAGTGCCCGTTGGATACGAAGATTTCCTTCCTACAATGATCGCAAGCCCTGAACCATCTACCGTCCTTCTGGATAATAGACTTAGGCCATGAATCCACCAGGCAGGTATGTTTGTTGCACCATTCGCATTTGATCTGCCATCTGCCCTGATCTGATTCCTCATAGAACTTATCTATTCCGTAATCTGGGTAAGTTGGAGAGCCGAAGTTACTCTCATGCCCGAACCGTGATCTCTTTAATCTCTGCTTGGATAAGTAGATCATTTCAGGGTCCATCAGGTCAGGCTCGTCCCTCTTGATATCATCACAGGGGATCGACCTTAGATTATCCGAGTCCTTGGTACTTGAGTTGCCGACGAACTTAGGTTGGGCACCTACCATTACAATAGACCGACCATTAATCTCTTTACACATGGTAGTATTCGTATCGCCCTTATTCATTATCCACGAGTTGTATCTAAAGATGGGGTCGAATGAAACTTTGGACAATCTCTCAACAGCGGTCACAGAGGGCATCATATACATTATGTTCTGGTCGTAACGTCGGTACTTGCAAGCGTGAACAGCAGCTAAGAACTCGGACGTAGTGAGGCACATCTGAGAACCCTTTTTACAGTTGCGTATCTTCTTCTTGCAATTGATGATATCGAGGATGTAGGCCATGTTGTTCAGGCTGAAGGTGTAGCCGTCTCTAAGGTTTATCTTCTTTATATGCGCCCACACAAGGGGGTCTTTAACCATCAAGTTGTTCAAATGACTACTTACCACGCTTACCTTTGCGCTTAACGGAAGTCCTCTTTACTGGTACAGGGTTCACTACCGTAGTGGAACTCTGCCTACGCCCCTTGGGGTAACCTTTGTCTTCGGGCATGTTCTTTTCCTAAATTAACAGAACTCTTATTTTAGTTATTCATGATTATCTAAATTAATTACGGTTAAACCCAACCATAGGCCGAGTATCGTCTATCTCTTCTATTTCAATTTCCTCTACAGTACAACATGTCGGGGTTCCGTCTTTGGTGTAGCTAAACTCGTATGTACGGCCTTTGCCACGGATATGCACAGCCGTTACCATGCCGGGCACATCGCCTTGCTTAGTAACTACTTCTGTACCGCAAGGATACTTAACGCTTACTCTTGCCATTTCATTCTCCTAAGTATTGTACTTCTCACCCTCTACGCCATTCTCTATTTTAACGAATCTTATCTCAGTCATTTTCCAAACACCAGCAGGTAAGAAAACCTCACCAGTGCCGTTATCCCTGAGATATTTATGACAACCACCATTAAACTTCTTCATGTTATCGGGCAATCTAAAAACAGCCTCATCCGGTTCACCCTCAAATTTCAGCACACTCATTGATGCTGCGGCAAAAGGGATAGCCTTTAAAAATCCTCGTCTGTCAATCATTCTTTTCTCCTTAACCAATTCCAAACAACAGCTATGTAATAGGCGAACCAGAATTTCATATTAAGTCTCCTCTTATTAACATTGTATCCTGGAAATTATGTCAGCAAGGCTGTTATTGGCAATTTCAACCCGCGTCTCCAGTTCCAATATCCGGCCCGATACCTCACAGGTAGCTGCCTTATTTCCCCTTTTCAACTCTTCGATGGGCTGGGGGTTAGATAAGACAAAGGATAACTTGTCATCCAGGTTGGACAATACCGCCTCGTAATGGCACACCTGATCACCCAGACCTTCCAGCCGTTCACTTACTTCTCTTGATTCAACAATACAAGTTTCATTCATTTTCAGTCTCCTAAATTAACATCAGTTTCATTCTCTAAAATATGTTTCCCCGTCTATTGGGATACTTTCTGCATTATTAACCTTTAAAGGGGTTGCCTATGTTAACTATTCAGGTACGCTCATGTCGGAAAAGGCATATGGGGAATAGTTCAGGGATTGAAGGGTATATACACCCTCCCCCACCCCCCTTCCCTTACCCCCCCCCTTCGCTCTGTGTGCTG
>SDBT01002102.1_pt1 | contig 35619 bp, 53 predicted proteins | sample 2277101 | NCBI WGS metagenome assembly SDBT01 (sample SAMN10404973, study PRJNA504765) | marine sediment metagenome | isolation source: marine sediment core GS10_PC15, 103 cmbsf | place: Arctic Ocean: Southern Knipovich Ridge | collected 2010 | reverse complement strand
CTCCCAGTGTGGGTGGAGACCAAGCGACCCGACCGGTACTCCGGGCGTTGTGATGAGTGCGGGGGGCCGTTGCTTGTGATGGAAGACCGGCAAGCGTGTACGGACCACGCCTGCGGAATGTGTGCGTACCTGTTGCCGCTTCCGGCCCCGCGTCTGTTGCCTGGGAGATCGTTATGCTAACCGAGAACGTCGCCGACGCAGAGCTCCGCCTCGAGATCCGCTTCCAAGTCGACTGCGGCCCATGCCAGGTGTGCGGCGAGCCCGCGGCGGAGAATCTGGCTGTGCCGATGTGGGAGGGTTTCGTCCTGCCGAACGATTGGACCGGCGAGTGGTGTGGATTTCGGGCGTGCGATTCCTGTTACGAGAAGCAAGGGCGGCTGACGGCCCCTGCGGACGCGCAGAGTCTGGCGGTGAGTCCGTGAAGACCGAGACCGTTGCCGTCGACTCCCTCACACCGGACCCCGGAAATCTCCGGGAGCACGGCAAACGCAACCTGGCGGCCATCGTCGCGAGCCTCGTGAAGTTCGGTCAACAGCGGCCGATTCTGGTGGGTCCTGGGGATGTGGTCATCGCCGGTAACGGCACGCTCGAGGGACTCCGCCAACTGGGGCGGGACACCGTCGACATCGTTCGCACGGATCTTGAAGGCATGGACGCGGTGGGCTACGCGATCGCGGACAACCGGACGGCTGAACTGGCAACATGGAAAGGCGAACTCGCGAGGGCACTCGGAGATCTCCGCGACTGCTATGACGCACACGTGACCGGCTTCACGGGTGCGGAGATTGATAAGCTTGTTGCCGAGGCAACGGCGCTGAGTCAGGTGTTGGAAGACGACGTGCCCGAACCTCCGGCCGAGGCGATCACAAAGCCGGGCGACCTGATTCTGCTCGGTGGGCACCGTCTGCTCTGCGGTGACAGCGCCTCGGCCGCCGACGTTGATTGCCTGCTAGCCGCGGATCCTGGCAAGGAATCAAAGACGCTGCCGATTCATCTGGTCAACTGCGATCCGCCGTACAACGTGCAGGTTGAACCCGCGAGCACGGGTTCAAAACATACCGGACAGCGGCCGTCGTCGTGGCGCTCCACCGAGGGCATGATAAAGGACGGCGTCGCGAGGGGTGGGTACCAGCGGTCAGCCGTCAGACGTGCGACGTCGTCGCCTAAAGGACGCCGACTGGCGAACGACTTTCTGTCGGAAGATGAATTCGAAGCCATTTGCGCCCAATGGTTCGCTCAAATTGCGCGTGTCCTGAAGCCCGGACGTGGTTTCTACGTGTGGGGCTCCGCCTATCCGGCGGCGGCTGGCAGCAAAGCTAACAGCGAACTGTTTCCGCAACTGATGAGACCATTGGGGCTGCGCTTCTCGCAGTTGATCGTGTGGAACAAGGGCAGCGGGGTCATCAATCGTAAGGACTTCATGGGACAGTATGAAGTTTGCTTCTACGGATGGCGGGAAGGCGCGGCGCATAGGTTTGTCGGGCCCAACAACGCGACCGATATGTGGGCGGTCAAGAAAGTCGCCCACCAGAGCATGGTCCACCTGACAGAGAAGCCAGTCGAGTTGGCCGCGAGGGCGATTCAATACTCGTCACGAGCCGCTGAAAACGTGCTGGACCTCTTCGGCGGCAGTGGTTCGACGTTGATCGCGGCTGAACAGACTGGGCGAAAGGCGTTCCTCATGGAATTGGATCCGTTGTACTGCGACGTGATTGTTACTCGTTGGGAGAATTTCACCGGCAAGAAAGGGGATCGACGGCGTGCCCGGAGCAACGCCCCGCAGACTTGCGAGGCGTTGGTGGAAGGATCGTGATGTGCTCAACCGTTGAACGCGAACTGCGCCTTCCCGGCCCTCTTGAAGCGCGACGCGCTGCCCTTGTCACGCGACTCGCGGAGTATCGCCGCGTACAACGTGTTATGCGGCGTCTTCCCGGCGGGGCTCTTCCACAGATTCTGTTCGGCCATCGCGGCGATCAATTCCTTGGCCCGCATGGGCTTGCCCACCTTGGCCAGGACCTGCGCGGCGGCGTCGAGTGCACTGACGCGCTTAGTCTTCTTCTCGCCGGTGGACTCCGTCGACTTCGCCTTCTTCGTCGCGCCCTTGGTCGCCGTCTTGGACTTGGTCTTTGTGCCACCCTTAGCGGCGGTCTTCGCCGCACCACGCAAGCGCTGGGCACTCTTGATGCGGATCTGCTTGCCCGTCGCCGTGTTGGTCGCGTTCCAGCCGCCTTTCGTATGGGTGCTGTCGATGCGAACCGCCACAACCTTGTCACTGACCTTTGCACGGTACATCCCGCCGACCTTGATCTCATTCTTCTTCATGGCGTGTCTCCTGTTAGAAAATCCTGTCGCGTCCACCAACCCACGCGGGCAGGTGCAGCGCGGTCTTGTCATCTACATGAAGGCAACTCTGGCGCTGGTAAGCAAGGCCGTTCACGCAGGATTCCGAGCAATTCCGTAAGTTCAGCGGTGGTTCAATTCGGTGGTGGCGCGTCGCGTGCGACCCAGGTGGCGTTTGGCACCACCAAGGAGGAGATAACGCCCCTGGCGGTCACGGGGGGTGTCCTAGCGGCCTCTGAGGAAGCGGTGCCCACCAAGAGACGGTCACAGCAGACCCCGTTCGGCCAGCGTGAACCGCCACGGAGGCGATGGTTGCCGAGACGGGTAACCCGCTGGCTGGGCCGGGCCTCGAAAATAGAATCGAGCTTAACTGCGACGTCGCGGTAAGCACCATTGGGACGAGACAGGCTACAAAGCGGAGAAAATGAAATGAGGATCAAGAAAGTCAAGATCGACATGATCCACCAGGACCCGGCGAACTTGAGGGACCACGGAGACGTGAACCTGGCGGCGATCGCGGCCAGCCTCAAACAGTTCGGGCAACAGCGTCCGATTCTGGTGGGGAAAAATGGCGTTGTGGTTGCCGGTAACGGAACCCTCGAGGCCGCCAAGATGTTGAAGTGGAATCACATCAACGTCATTGAGACCAACCTGACGGGTGCGGACGCCACCGCCTACTCCATCGCCGACAACCGGACGGCGGAGCTCGCGGGATGGACACCGGAGCTGGGTGCCGCACTCGGTGCGCTACAGGAATCGGAACGAGCGCTGGCGGCGGCGGTTGGTTTCTCGCCTGAGGAGATCGCGGACCTGGCGAAGACCGCAGAGGCCGCCGCCGCGAAGTCGAAGGTTCGCCAGCCGAAGAATGCGATCGAGTACCGCATCGTCTTTACGGCTGAGATCCAGCGGGAGGTATTCCGACAATGGTTGCAAGCTCTGGCCATCCGTTATCCGAAGTTGAAGACCGATGCCGAGGTTGTGACACAATACTTGCAGGACTCGCGGTCCAAGAAGCTCAAGTGGGGGGAGTGATCATGTCGTCGGACGAAAACCAGACCGGCGCGTTACTTCGCAAGAACAGGGAAGCCAAGCGGCTCCGGGATACACCGCATTGGCACCCGGCGGCGTGTGCCTTCCATGTGATAGGGTCCGGACTGCGTGATCGAATGGTCTTGGAGGGGCTGGAGTTGAAAAACCATGATTCGGACTGGTGGGGATACGTAGGTGAGTCGCGCACGCAACTCTATGGGTGCTGTGCGGTCCAAGACGACGGCCCGACATTCGGTGCCGTGCACGATCTTTACGTGGTTCCGGAGCTGAGGCGTCTGCGGATCGGCCGCGCGTTGCTTAACTACGCGATCAGTCGTCAGTGGCGACGTGGCGGAAATTTCTTGCAAGCCTACGTCCCAAAGTCCGCCGTGCCCCTCTTCGTCGGCTGTGGTTTCGATGTGATCAACCGCAGTAAGCACGATACGCTTTGTCAACTGTCGAAGTGACCGAGAGAAACTCATGGGCAAGCGCGGACCCAGAAAAGAGCCGTCAGCACTACAGGCCGCCAAGGGGAACCCGAGCAAGAGGCCGGTGAACGACTTGGAGCCGAAAGGCGACCCCGTACGGCCCCGGCGTCCGTGGGGGATGACGAAGGACGCGGCGAAGTGCTGGACGAGCTTGATGCACAAGCTCAAGAAGCTGGGCGTGTTGAGCAGAACGGACACTGACATGCTGGTGACCTACTGCGAGACTTGGGCCAGGTGGCACGCCGCGCGTCGGTGGTTGGACCAACACGGTGTCAAGTACCCGGTGTTCGAGAAGGGAGATCCCGGCGTTGACGAGCGAGGGCAACCCAGAGAGAGGCGGGTCATCGGCTGGCGGCCCTGGCCCGAGGTGGCGATCGAGCAACAGTGCCGCCGAGATCTCCGCCAGTTGGGTGCGGAGTTCGGCTTGTCTCCGAGCTCTAGGACGGGTCTAACGACGAACGACCTGGACGACGATGGCGATGACTTGTCCGATTTTAATCGTAGGAATCCTGCGTTGAACTCGGTTTCGTAACGAACCGTTTTCGACGATTAGGGGCTGGAATGGCTAATTTTCCTACCGTTCTAGCCCGTTTCACGTGAAACAATGGGAAATAAGCTAGCCCAGATCCGTGCAAATTGGCCAAAGGCGCTGTGGAAGAAATACGTCCGGAACGAGAACGACGAACGGGCGGCACTCATGGAGTTTACGGTCGACGAGGATCGGGGGTGGCACGTCGTCGAATTCTTCCGCCGGTTCTTGGTTCACACCAAGGGACGGTGGGCTGGGCGCCCTTTCGAGCTTGCCGACTGCCAGATCAATGACATAGTGCTTCCGATGTTCGGTTGGGCCAGGCCAGACGGTCGCCGCCGATTCACCGAGGCTCATATCTGGGTGCCAAAGAAGAATTTCAAGAGCACAATGTTAGGCGGCTTCGGTATTTATGGCCTGGTGTCCGACAACGAGGCCGGGCCGGAAGTCTACGCCGCGGCCACCGACAAGGAACAAGCGAGCATCGTTTTCGGGTACGCCGCACAGATGGTCAGGGCGTCCAAGAAATTACGCCGCAGGATCAAGATCGTTCCGTCTAAAAAGACCATGTACGTCGGAAACAACGGATGGTTTCGTGCGCTAACTGGCGAGTCCCGACGAAATGAGGGTTGGAATATGTCGTGGACGATCGTAGACGAGGTCCACACCTTTGACGAGTCCGGGCGTTGGTTGTTTGAGACCCTGAAGTATGGCGGCATCGCTCGAGACAATCCGATGATGGTTACGATCTCCACCGCCGGGACCGACGACACCGGTTTTGGCTACGAACAATACGAGTATGCCAAGGGCGTCTCGAAAGGGACCGAGGAAAACCCATACGCGTTCGTCTACATACGGGAGGCGGAGAGAAACGACGATCCTTCAGACCCAAAGGTACACAAGAAGGCGAACCCGATGTATGGCATCACCATCCGACCAGACGAGATGGTGGCATCCTGGAATGCCGTGAAGAATAGAAACAAGGACGCGGAGTCATGGAAGCAAAAGCGGCTGAACATCTGGGCGCACGTTGCCGATCCGTGGCTTGATACGGAGGCCTGGAAAAAATGCGTCTTGCCCTTTGACATCGACGAACTCAAGGCGTGTCGCTGTTGCGTGGGTTTGGACTTGGGGGAGACCAGAGACCTCACCGCGATCGCGGTGTGCTGGGTTCGCAAAGATGTCTACTACTTCTGGGTTCATTTCTTTCTTCCGGGTGCGGACATCGTCAACAAGGAGCGGATCGACCGGATGGAGTACCGCATCCACCAAGAAAACGGTTGGTGTACGATCACGCCCACGCAGACGATCGATAACGCCGTTGTGCGGGCGGCGATCGTTGACATCTTCGAGACACACAAACCCGAGAAGGTCTGCTTCGACCGGTGGGCCGCAAAGGATCTGACCATGCGTCTCCAAGACGATGATGGGATCACTTGCGAGCCGGTGCCGATGAACTCAGCCCGTCTGAATACGCCGTCCCGGAAGTTCGACTCCCTGATCGCTGAGCGACAAGTGCGAGAGGGGGGGAACCCGATACTCAAGCGCCAGATCTCCGTCGTCACCACGACCGGCGACACCAAGGGAAACCTCATGCCGAGCAAGACGCGGGACGGTCGGGCTGGCGGGGTCCGCCATAAGATCGACGGGGTGATGGCTTGCGTGTTGGCGCTTTTCGGGCTCATCTGCACGCCGGAGAAAAAGCTGTCCGTGTACGAAAGGCCGGGCCACAGCATTTTGGCGGGAGTGACCGATGAAGAAAAAAGGGACTAGCATTGTCTGGGCGAATGTCCTATTCTGTGGTGGAGTCATCGCCGTGGCGGTGTCCGTTTGCGCGATGGGCTGGCCGTCCATGCTCCTCACGGCCGGTTTGACTGCCGCGGCGATCGCGTATAAGCGAGCGTGACCATGCTGAACCTCATCGGCGGCCTCAACATTCCGCGTATCCTGAAGCGCACGCTCGAGAACCCCGCAACCCCACTGAGCGACCCGGCGGAGTGGTTGGCTGACCTCGGGGAGTTCGTTTCAAAAACGGGCATCCGGGTATCCCCGAAAGCGGCGATGAAGTTTTCCGCCCTGTGGCGTGGAATAAACCTACTCGCCACCGACACCGCCAAGGTCCCGCTCATACTTTACAAGCGCAAGGCGAAGGGCGGAAAAGAGGTCGCGCGGACTCATCAGTCCTACCGGCTAGTGCGTCGGCAGCCTAACAAGCTAATGAACGCTTTCAACTTCTGGAAATCCCGCATGGGGCACACCTTGATTAGAGGCAACGGGTTTGGACTCATCATTCGAGATCCGAACACAGGGCACGCCCTCGAGATGATCCCGGTAGCGCCTGGCGACGTCTCGAGGGTCCGGACCCTAGAAGGGAAGTTGACCTATCTGATCGTTCGTGACGGTCTGTCGTGGGAGGTGCCCCACACGGACATGCTGCACATTCGTGGACTCGCGGAGGATGGTGTCTGGGGCTACGACGTCGTCGACGTCGGCCGCGAGACGATCGGCCTGGGTCTGGCGGCCAACCGGTTTAGCGCTGCTTTCTTCGCAAACAACGCCACCGCTGGTGTCACCATAACCCACCCCTCTGAGCTGTCACCGGAGGCCAAGATTCGGATGGCCGAGGATTGGAAGAAAGCCCATACCGGTGTGGACAACCAGCACAGGCTTACGATTCTCGAGGAGGGCGTCAAAGTCGAAAAGATCAGCGTAGACGCCGAGTCCGCCCAGTTGATGGAGCTGCGGGCGTTTCAGTTGATCGACATCGCGAATCTGATCGGCGTGCCGCCCCACAAGGTCGGTGACGCGAGCCGCAAGGCCCATGCGTCTCTCGAGCAAGAGCAACGCGCGTACAAAGACGAATCCCTCGATGGGTGGTTTTGTCAGATCGAAGCCGAGTGCAATGACAAGATGCTGACAGAGAAGCAAAAGAACGCCGACTCCCACTTCTTTGAGTTCAAGCGCGAAGCGCTCCTCTCGGTGGATCACGTCGCCAAGGTGGCGGCGATGCTGAACGAAGTCAACGTTGGGACGCTCAGCGTCGATGAAGCGCGGTCGATCATGAACCGCAGCCCGTTGCCGGACGGTCTGGGTGAGGGCTTCCGAATACCGTTGGGCATCGGTATGATCGGAGATCCGCCCAAAGCTGGCGAGTCGCCGCCGTTACTCGTACCGCCGGACGACAAGAAACCGGACGACGAAGAAGAGGACGACGAAGAGACGAAGACCCAGAATCTACTGGACATGGCGTCCAGGCAACTACTGAGCGAGACCATCGCCAGGATGCTCAAACGCGTGGAGGGCAAGGTCAGCCGATGCACAGAGACCGCGGAGGTCGATCGATGGCTTGACAAGGACCTCGACGCCCACCGCCAGGCGGTCGCCGTCGCGTTGACTCCGATCGTCAGCCTCATCTGTTGTTCGGGCGGTTCGGACGGGATGGACGAATCCGTTCTGGTGGTGAATGAATTCTTCCGGGCAGTCCGGGAGAAAATAGAGACGTGCCCACCCGAGGATCTCCGCCACCTCGAGGCGTCGTGGAAAACGGACTCCGAGATCTTAGCGGACCGGGCGGTAGTGATCTGCCACACAAGGGAGACGTGCAATGTCAACTGACGCGAAAGATGTAGTGCGGCGTTTTACTGACAATAAGCTGGCACGGTGCAAGGTGGAGCGCGGGGAGGGAGACGACGCACCGGCACGCATCGCGGGGTATGCGTCGGTTTTCTACGACGCCGACGATCCGGGCACCGAGTTTGAGATCTGGCCGGGGGCGGTGGAGCGCATCATGCCGGGTACGTTCACGCGTGCCCTGGCGGAGAAAGACGACGTGATGGGCCTGTTCAACCACAGCGGTGACAAGGTCCTCGGACGCACGGAGTCGGGCACGATGCGGCTCAAACAGGACAAGGTCGGCCTCTTCTACGAAATCGACCCGCCGGACACCCCAACCGCCGCCGAAGTGATCCAACTGGTGGAGCGTGGCGACGTGGACGGATCGTCCTTTGCGTTCATCGTCACGGACGACGAGTGGCGGACCGAAGAGGAGGTGGAGATCCGAGAGATCTCGGGCGTGAGACTGTTCGATGTAGGCCCGGTGGTGTGGCCTGCGTACAAGGCCAGTACCACAGGCCTCCGTGGGCTGGTTGACTGCACCGAGGCCAGGTCATCGCACGACGCCTGGCAAGCTGCCCTCGAGGAGCTGGCGACGGCCAGGAGGGCGGCCAGGTCTAAGTCCCGGTCCCGACAACGCCGTCTGAAGATGTGCAGATTCTGATCGGAAGCCCTAACGGACCGTCCGTTAGGGATTTGTTGTTTAGCAAACCAATTTGTTTCGGAGACGTACACATGAAAGCTCATGCAGACGTACCCATGACCGCTCGTGTAGGAGAGATCGTCCACTACTTTTGCGACGAAGACGGGGAACACCCGCTGGCGGCGATGGTCGTATTTTGCCACACCCCGTACTGCGTGAACCTGAGCGTTTACCCCGATAATTCCAGGAGGGGCGGCTTGAATACGCTCCAGAGTTCGTGCACGCCGTGGTACGGCAAGGGTGAACGCAAGGGACACTGGCTCTGCCAGAAGGACGGCGTCACCGCTCAGCCCGAAGACGCCCCGAAAGAGAAAAAGTAGCCCACTTGACCGGGCGGCTCTCGCCGCTATGGTTTGAGTGTCGCCGCGGGGCGTCTACACGCTCCGGGCCATGACAAAGCCGTCTATACGGCTCGCGTGAACGGTTTGTAGGAACCCAAACCGGTCGCGGGGCCGTTTTTTTTTCGTCCCGACCGGCCGGAAAAGAAAGGACGGGCATCATGCCTACCGCAACTCGCACCGCCAAAGAGATCGCCGAACTCAGGGGCGAAGCCCACGCCGAGATGAAGCGCCTCCACGAGCTAGCGACAAAGGAGAAGCGCGACCTCACACCCGAAGAGGACGCGGCCTTCGATAAGGCCAGCGATGAATATGACTCGCTGACCAAGGAGTATGAACGATCCGAAAAGCTGCGGATCGTCGATGAGCACTCAGATCAGCGTACCGACGATCGGGATCGGTGGAACGGCGACGCCCGCCGACGCGGTGAGGAAATCATCACCGAGGAGCAACGCTGTCTGGGTATGCAGGCCTGGATGCTCCGCCAGTACGGCGAGCCGAACAAGAACGAAGAGGCCGGTCTGGCGGCCCTCGAGAAATTCGAGATCGATCCGGATAAGAAGTTTCTGGACTTCGATCTTCGCATGGATTTCGACCCGATCCACGAGGCGTGGTACACCAGCCGGTACGGTCTACGCTATGGATTCGGTGCCTCGGAACTCCGTTGCCGCCCTTCGGGCCGTTCGCCCGCGTACCGTGCGATGGGCACGCCCGCCGGTGCCGGTGGCGAAACCATCCCCGAGGGCTTCATGCGGGAATTTGAGATGGCCCTGCTTGCTTTCGGGGGCGTTCGCCAGGTGGCCCGGATCTGGCGGACCGCCAGCGGCGAAGATATCCCTTGGCCCACGTCGGACGACACGGGCAACACCGGTGCCCTACTCGCCGAAAACACCGCCGCCACCGAACAGGACATGGTAACCGCGGCTTTGGTTTTCAACGCGTTCAAGTACACGTCCAAGCTGGTGAAGGTGTCGGCGGAGCTCATGCAGGACTCCGCCTTCAACATCGTACAGATCCTCGCGCGTGCGTTGGGAGAGCGGATCGGCCGGATCACCAACACGCACTTCACCACCGGCGATGGGTCCAGCAAGCCCAAGGGCATCGTCGTGGCGTCTTCGCTGGGTACTACGTCCGTGAGTGCCACGGTGTTGATCCCCGACGAGTTTATCGACCTCTTCCACTCGGTGGACCCCGCCTATCGCGGCCCCGGTTCCGGTTGGATGATGAACGACGGTGTCGTCAAGATCATCCGAAAGTTCAAGGGCAGCGATAACAACTACCTTTGGCAGTCGGGTCTCGCATTGGGAATGCCGGACGCTCTCCTGGGGCGGCCGATCACGGTCAACCAAGACATGGTGGCGACGCCCGCGGCGGTTGCAAAGGTCGTGCTCTTCGGCCAGATGAACAAGTACATTGTCCGCGACGTCGGAACGCTCCGTCTCAAGCGACTGGTGGAGCGGTTCGCAGACGCCGATCAGGAAGGGTTCGTGGCGTTCAGTCGTCACGACGGCGATCTACTGGACGCCGGGACCAAGCCGGTCAAACACCTGATCATGGCGGTCTGATCAAAAACCCGCAGGTGCCCGGCGTGTGTGGTCCCGGGGCGCACGCCGGGCCAGCGGGGTGTATCGCTCGAGAGAAAACGTAGGAGCGCTACCGAAATGAAGATCAAGATGTTGACAACCGGCGGGTCTGCCAAGCTGAGTTTTGCGGCTGGCGACGTGGTGGACTTCCCGGAAAAGGAGGCCTTGCTAATGATCGAGAACGAGCACGCAGTGAAGGCACCGCCGAAAAGTGTCGCGGTCGGCAAGGTCGAAACCGCACGGAGTGTCCGGGGAGCGGGCAAGCCCGACGTCCAGCCGCCACCGGTAGAGGGCGAAGGCCCCGGCGATCTCGACACGGAAAACGCGGCCGACTGGCGTGACGAATCCAAGAAGGACGACTAACGGCCGTTTGCTTCCAGGGCGGTGGGGGCGTCGTTCCCTAGGTGGCGTGGCGACGTCTCCCCGTCCACTGGGTAGGTGGCACCGATATGGCACAAGTGAAGTACAAGATCAAGGTCTCCGTCCCACCGGTCATCGAGCCCGTGGAGCTGGACCCGCTCAAGCGGCTTTTGAAGATCACGTGGGACCACGAGAACGCGGATCTCTTGAAGGTGATCAAGTCGGCCCGGAAGCGATGCGAGAAACTTACCCGCCGCCACTTCATCGATACGACCGTGCGGATGAACCTACCGATGTTCCCCGGCGACCGCTGGATAGAACTGCCCCGCCGCCCGCTGCAATCGGTCACCAGCATCAAGTACCAAGACACCGACGACGCGCAGCAAACCCTGGCCGTGACCGAGTACGTGATGGACCAAGACGACGAACGCCCGCGGATCGTTTTGAAGTCGGATAAATCCTGGCCTGCCGTCTTAGGTGGCGGTGAGCCCGACCAGGTGGAGGTTCTCTACGTGTGTGGCTACGGCACCACGATCCTCAGTGTGCCGGACGAGATCTTGCAAGCGGTGATGAGGGCCGCAACACGTCTTCAGAGACTCCGGGCTCCGGGTCCGGTGAAGATCCACGCGGACATGGTTGACAAGACGGCGATGGAAATGCTGGGGCAATATTTGCCAGGTGAGGTTATAGCGTGACGCTTGATCCCAACATGCTGACGCAACCCGTCCGGCTGTTAAAACTCAAAAGTTCCACGGCCACGGATGGCCAGGTGTCCCAGAGTTTCGTCTTCGACCAGTTGGCGTGGTGTCACTTCAAGCGGCGTAGTGGGGCGGCCTTCATGGCTGCGCACCAGTTGAACGGCAAGATCACTCACATGGCCACGATGCCCTGCGTCGCGGGGTTCAACGCGCGGGAATGGCGGGCGGAGTACAAGGGTCGGACCCTCGAGATCGCTACCGTGGTGGTGGCCGACGAAATGGACGCGGAGGAGATGGACGTCACGTTCATCGAGAAAGCATGAGCGCAGTTGACCTCACAGTGATCGGTGATAAGCGGTTGATCAGGGCACTCGAGAAGTTGCCCGGAGCGATGCAGCGCAAGGTGGCACGTCCCGCCCTCCGTGCGTCGGCCGTGCGGATGAACAAAGCGGCCGTACAGAAACTGGCCGCAATGTGGCCCCCGGTGAGTGGTGACATGCTGGCGGCGTTCAAGGCCCAGAAGGTGAAGTCGATCAAGGGGAAGGGCGGTATCAGGTTCGCCGCCATGCTTCCGACGCGCGAAGAGCTGGGGATTCCGGCTGACGCCGAACATTACTTCCCGAATGTTCTCGAGTACGGCACCAATCTCATCGCGGGGAGATCTTTCATCAGGGCCACCGTGGACGAAATGGCCGAGCAGGAATTCAGGATGATAGGTCAAGACATCGGGGTGCGGATCGAGGCCGCGTGGGCGTCGCTTGTGGCGGCTTAAGGGATGGTGAATGTCATTACACGGACCAATCTTTGCGCACTTGAAAGCGAACGCCGGGGTCGCCGCCTTGGTGACGGCGAGGATCTACCGCGACCGGGCCAAAGAAATCGACCCGCTGCCATACATCACTTATTTCATGTTGACCGGCGGGGACGGAAGCCCACACGCGACTGGGCGGAGCGGTTTGGTCCGAGATGTCTATCAGATCAACGCGTGGGCACTGACACGCAACGTGGCCGTAGCACTCGCCAAGGCGATCTACGACGCGCTGCCCCAGTCGGGAGTGCTGGGGGCCGGGGCGGACGTCAAAACAATCCAGAGCCTCGAGCGGGTGGACGGATCGACGAGAGATGCAGACATCCCCCCGACTGTCGGCGGCACACAGGGAAGCGACGTCGGCGTGAAGGGTGTCCAGAGGGACTACGAAATCTGGTATATCGAATAGCCACCGTAAGGAGTGCTAACCGATGGCGGACACGAGTGTAGGAAGTGGAATCACCATCGCATTTTCGAGTGGGTATCTTGCTCGCGTCGAAGATGTTTCCTTGGACGGCGTGAACCGGGGAAGCATAGAAACCACGCACGCGTTGACGGTGGGCGGGGATACGTTCATCCCGCTTGCAACTTACAATCCCGGCGTGCTGACGGTTCTGTGTCAGTTCGACTCGGCGGTGGCACCACCGATTCTTGGGGCGATGGAGGCAGTTGTCGTCAACTTGCCGCCGTCCGGTGCCAATACCGTGTCCGCCGTGGGCGGGTTCTTGCAGGACTGGTCACTGGGCAGCCCGATCAAGAACAAAGTGATGATGACTTGCAAGATCAAACTGAGCGGGAATCTGGTTTTCGCTTAGCGTGGTCGTTTCTAAAGAATGGAGTGTGCCATGCTATTGGCAATCGACAACGTGCGGATCGACAAGGACATGATCTCGCCCCTGCGTGCGGATGTCGGCAAGGCGAATTCGCTCAAGGTCACGCTTCCGGCGTGCAATCGCCACCATAACTTCGTGACGACCCACCCGCCGGTACCTGTCCTCGAGCAGGGATACGAACCGCGGACCATCACCTTCGAGGGGTTCCGTGGTTCGCTGGAGGCTTCGTCCGGTATGTACCTCGGGAAGCTGTGGTTCAGCACGGAAGTTGAGGGCCTCGAGCTCGACGCGAGCGCTTTCGGTTGGTTAGGCAAGTTGCTCAACCCGCCCGCGAAAACGTCCAAGGAGAATACGTCGATATCGAAAAGGTGAGAATTCCTCGGGTTTCGGGGATCCGTTTTTACTGCAGTAACCCGAGACCACAGGCAAAGGAGACATGACGATGGCTGTTGAACTCATGGTGAATCAGTCCTTCACGCTCGGCGGGACTGCGCACGCCTTTACAAAGAAGTATACGAATTCTTCCCAGTTGATCGTTGACGAGAATATCGCGGATGGCCAGACGGATAAGGCCGTCGCCATGACGCTCGACGTGTCGGCGGTCCAGGCGATTATGATCGTCTCTGACCAAGACGTGACCTTCGAAATAAACAACGCGACGACCCCCACGCCGTCGATCCCGCTTAAGGCCAACGTGCCGTACATCTGGACCATCGATATGGTCGGTTACAACGTGTTGCTCTTGACCGTGGATGTCACCGGGGCTTTCGTGACGAACGCCAGCGGGAATACCGCCAGGGTACAGGTACTAGCGCAGTTCGACGCCACGCCGTAGCGTGTCGAGGGTTTTGCTATTTTCTTTCTTTCATGGGAGCAAGAGATGGACCACTTTGAAACGCCACTGCGACGGGACACGGTCGACGTGTCCGAATGGTTTCCGAAGAAACGCCCGCCGGACGCGGACAAGAACTGGGAGCCGGAGCCGACCTTCTGGCATATCGTGGAGACCACGGCGGAGAAGGTCATCGAGGTGAAGGACTCCGGTGCGCAGGGGATCGCGGCGATCCTCGAGTTTTGCCAGGTGGGGCTCTGCAACGAAGACGGCGAGCTGATCTGCAAGAATGAAGACGACAAGACTCGGCTCGCCAAACTTTCGCTTAAGCTACTGTCCAGAATTGCGGACGCGGTCATGGTGTTGAACGGTCTCAAGCAGGCGAGCGACGACGATGAGCCCGAAGATGACGAAGATGAGGCCGTCGACCCTTCCTAATTCTAACGCCGTCGATTCGCTTTGCGTATCGGCTGGCGTTGAAGTTAGGAGTGTCAGACCCGTTTGCGATGCTCCACTACATGAAGTGCCGGGTGTTCGTCACTTGGTGTCGGTTCTATCGCCAGGAGCCCTGGGGCTTCGAGATTAGCTTCGTGAGGACTGCCCGGCTGTGCGCGACCATCATGCGCTCTGTCGGCCAAGAGTGCCAAGAGGATGACTTCATGCCCGACTGCAATAGGCCGCGTGCCACCACGCTCGGTGGGCCTAAGAAGTCGGTGGAGCAAATGACGAATATGATCTTGTTCGCGGCGAACCAGATCCAGCCAATCGCGAGGTGACGGTGTGGGACGTTCGGTAGCCAGTCTGGGTGTCAGCGTCAAAGCGAAGACCGGCGGCTTCAGTAAGGGAATGAAGCGTGCTAAGGGCTCCGCCAAAGGGTTCGGCAGAGCTCTCGGTGGGCTCAAGTCGAAACTTCTGGGCATAGGTGCATCGCTCGCCGCGGTCGCCGGTGCCGGTGCCATCGGGCTGTTGGTGAAGAAACAATTCGAGGCGATCGACACCACCACAAAACTGGCCGATAGCCTGGGCATCCAAACCCAAGCGCTCGTGGGGTTGCAGCACGCCGCAGAGATCACCGGCGTCGGTACCGAAGGCATGAACAAGGCGATGGAGAAGTTCACCAGAAACCTTGGTGACGCCGCCACGAAGGGAATCGGACCGGCAAAGGACTCGCTCGATCTGCTTGGTCTGTCAGCCGCCGACCTTATCAAAATGAAGCCGGAGGAGGCGTTCGGTGTCTTTGCAGAGGCCGTCAACGGTCTCGGGACGCAAGCGGAAAAGACTAGCGTATCGGTCGGTTTGATGGGACGCACCGGCGGTGCGATGCTCAACACATTTGCGCTTGGTAAGAAGGGCCTGGCGGAGATGGCGCAGGAGGCGGAAGATCTCGGGCTGGCGTTCTCGCGCGTCGACGCCGCCAAGATCGAAGCATCCAATGATGCCATCACCAGAATGAAGGCGGGCATCACTGGTATCGCCCGACAAGCCGCCGTGAAGCTAGCGCCTGTCGTGGCGGCCATAGCCAATTCCATCACTGAGTGGATCAAGAAAGCTGGCGGAGCCCGCGAGGCGTTCGCCGGGATGTTTGAAGTCGCGGCCCTCGGGGCGGCTCACTTTATGCAGGGTATGGACCTCCTCTCGTCGTTCGTGGACGGGTTGCGAGCCGTGATCGCAAAGTTCGTGGCCGAGACGTTGAGTGGTCTGGGCACGGTTGTCGGGGCTGTGGAGACGCTGGCGGATGCCGTGGGGGTCGGGTTTGGCACCGAGGCCTCCGAGGCGATTAACAATCTGTCCGCCGGTTTCCAGCACACATTCGAAGAGGCGTGGGCGGCGGCCGAAGAGTCGATGGCCCGCTTCGTGGCGGGCTCGGCGGTGGCCGAGACGAAGGAATTCTTTGCGGACCTCGAGAGAAAAGCCAACGCGGCCGCGGAGGCCGTTGCCGAGAGTGTGGCACCGAAGACACAAGGCGTGGGCAGTTTCATCGGCGGGTTCTTGAAGGATCTCCGCGGCGTCGGCAAGAAGGTCCGCGAGACGCAAGAGGAGCTGACGAAGTCGGTGGGGAATGAGTTTTTGAAAAGTGCCGGCGGATTTTTGAAGGGGCTGGTCGGTGCGTTCAGCAAGAAGGACGAAAAAGAGGCGGGTGCCCGTTTGTTTGCCGAAGTGGATCTGACTAAGCAGAGCATCAGCCTGTCCCAGACCCAAGTGCAAAAGACGGAGGACACGCATAGTGCGGAATCGTTGGAAGTGCAGAAGGACATGAGGACGGCCTTGCGGCGTGGCGTCGTCGGGGTGATGGGGAGATGAGACACTGACATGGCACTGATCCAGAGCAACCTGATAAAGCAGTCCCTCAGAGGGACGTGGTCCCGGCAGAGCGGCTACCAAGTGATCGTCACGTCACTGGTCAGAGTTGGAGCCGGAGGGGTGGCCGAGAGTCGGCCCCTGCAGGCGATCGATGATCCCGCGGTGCCGCAAAAGAGCTCCATCATGCCGGACGCGAATTACAACGCGTTACAAGTCACTGACATATCCGCGGACAACATGAAGGACCCGTTGGTTTACTCGGTGGTGCATACTTACTCACAGCCGCAAGCGTCCGACAAAGAACCAACCGAGGGCGACCCGGCGGCCGCACAAATTTCGGTGGATACCGTCGTCGTGGAGACCGAGAAGGCTTACGACATCGAGGGACAGCAGATCTTCACCGAGCACGTAGAGGGAAAACGGGTATATGGTTCGGTCCGCTTTAGCGCCCCCTCCACGCTGATCGGATATAGGAGGCGCGAGCCGGTCGCTCCCGGCACGAAGTCAACGCTCTTCGTCGGCGCGCTGAACTTGACCGGCGTCTTCGGCGACGGACCCCGAACTTGGATGTGCGTGCGTTTGGGTGGTCCTTCGACAGACGGTGGCCTGAGTTGGATGGTCAACTACGCTTTTCAGCGGACGAACAAAATCGGCAAGGACTCGGATGGCGGCGGCGACATATTCACCGCTCAGCCTTGGGATACGCTCATCGTCGAGAAGGACGATCAGGGAAACTTTGTCAAGGACCCAGTCATGGGAGCTGGTAAGAAAATCATCAGGGTTCAACGCCCGCGGGATTTTACCCTCCTTAACCTCACGTTTTGAGACAACACTATGGCACGCCCAGACCAACGGAGACAGATATTCGATTACACGCCCGCCCAGTTGGAGCCCTTCACGGCCGGTCAGCCGACCAGTGCCGGGCAACTCGACGCCATGCGAGAGACAATCGAGCTGCACCATCCGCAGGGCGTCCACCCGCCCGAGCAAGTCGATCCCCTGCGGTCCAGCGGGCGGGCCAGGATGGGCGTAGTTCGCGGTTGGGAAAACGACGACGACGACACGATGATGATGAGCATGATGGTCCGCGACGGCGAGCGAAAGGTGTGGATCTTCCCCCAGTCCGAAGCCGTCGAGGTGGTGTGCTCGCCGGGTCTCACCGCCAAGGATTACGAGCTGGTGCAGTTTATCGGGCCGGGCGATTTACAATATCCCTCGGACGTCCCCAAGCAGATCGCGGTGACCGCGATGCCGGTTTTACCTGTCGGTCCGGATCTGGTGGCGTTGTGGCTTCCGTCGATCATCCCTGTGATCGTGCCCGGTAACTTGCGGGCCACGGAGGGCTTTGTGATCGATGGTGCAGGAAGGGTGGGCTTCCGTGTCACTCCTTGATCCCGCCGCGGTTCCCGGCTACCGCGAGCACAGCGGCCCGCCGCCAGACTACGTCCCAGAAGACCTCACGCAGTGGACGGAGAACAAAATCACGCCGATCAGGTTCGGCGTAACTAAGGCGTCCACCGGAAGGATGGAGCCGATCTCCGCTCAACTGTGTCGCGCTATGGATCTCGTCGGGTCCGCGATCGTCGTGCCCGGTGTGCGGTTTTTTGGGATCGACTCGCCGAGGCGTCATCTTTTCTTCACCGCCGAGAGGACGTACACAGTACTGCAAGCGCCACCGACGAAGGAACCTGTCCTCCTCGAGTTTCAAGGTCGGATCGCGAACATCGCTGGTAGTCGCTGGGTCGATGTCAGTGCCAATGGTGTTTTTCTTGGCCGTGCTTTTCGGTTCACCGGCGTCGATGGGGCGATCAGCAACGACGAGCTGACGATCGACACCGTCACCTGGAACCGGGACATCTTGGGCAGTGACGAAAGGGATGAACCGGCGGACGTGACATTCGGCTTTGTACCGGACGCGAGCTTCTTTCAGGCGGCGGATTGGATGACGATCACAGCGGAGTACGACGCTAAAGACGACGTGACTCGGAACTTCGTCAACGAGCCTGTGGCGTTCCAACACTTCGGCATGGGACTGGAACGACGGGCGGACGGGCGGTTCCAGCCTGTGGCGATCATCCACCCCGTTGAGGAGGACGGCCCGGGGGTGACGCGGGGCGGGGCGTGGAAAATCGTAGACGATCCCACGGACACGCAATGGCGGTTCTGGAACCCGAGGCTGCCGTTACCCACAGTGCCCGCTGAGTGGCCAGAGTTGGGCCAGGCGGGGAGATTCTGCCTCGTCTTGCCCTTTGAGACCCCGGATCTCCAGGAGTGCGTGGTGCCCTCTTATCCGGTCGTGTGTGGCATTCCGTATTGAGGAGCTGACCGCGTGCCTCCGTTTCCGTACTGCGGCCGATATTTGGAAGATGGCGAGGATGAGCTGTGGACCTGCCACGACGAGGCCGAATCGGGGGCGGGGTGCGGCATCAACTGTCGGCCATGCACGACGGACGCGAACACCGCGGCGGTGCACGGGGCCTGGACGGCCGGGCGGCGGTGGCTCCGCCCCAGCGTGTGGGGCGACTCGAGAGACGGGCGGGGGATCTGGCACTTTCCGGGCAGCGGAGACATCGCACTCCACGCCCATCGTTACCCAGTCAACGGCGGGCACATGGAGGTGGCGCTGGGCTGGCAGCAAGTTGCCGGTGCCGTCCGCGAGAAATTCGAGCGGGCCGATGGTGTGCCATACAGCCTGTGCGACTTCGGGACCGGGTCGAATATCTGCGGACCGGAGGACAACGGCAGATTTCTCGATGGAGATCTCGCAACGTGTTACATCCACTACGGCGCTTATCCGCCCGGCGGGCCGTTCGGTGAGTCCGAGTGCACAGGGAGATTCACACCGGACAATCCGATCCGCGTCCGGTTCCAACGCGGCGGATTCGCGAACTTGTCCATCATCTCGTTCGGGTCCGAAGAGGACCGGGCGGGTGGGCATCGTTGCTCGATCGATCGGTTCGCCCAGTGCGTTGGTCACCGCGAGGGCGATCCTTTCCAATGCTCGAGCGTCGAGGCCGACGCTTACTATGAGTTCACCGACTACGCACTCTTCGATTGGCTATTCGTCCGCGACTGGGGGTGTCGCTTCGGTGGCACACACCCTGAGTCGTTCCTACGCAACGAGGCCATGCGGTATATCGAGCAAGACATCGCGGCTCCGGGCGGTCGCACCAAGCTTGACCAGGCCGACAGCGCTCGACGCGGACAAAGTCCGGCGGCGAATTTCAACGGATCACTGGGCCTGTATAAGCGGGCGTTCGATTCGAAGTTGGACTTCACGCAGGTGGAGACGTTGGAATTCTCGCACACGACCGGCCGCATCGTGCCCATGCTACAGGACCCGCCCACTCATTACACGGTCTCCGAGGGCGTGCCACAGCGGACTACGTCGGACGTCTCGGTGAGGATACAAGCGAAGGGGAATTTTTCTTTCGCGGCGTTTAATATCGCCTTCTGGGTCAACGGCACTCCACTTATAACTTTCTTCGACGACGCGATCCCCACGACCTGCGTGGCCGAGGACGAAACGATCACCATACCGAAGGACACTTGGAACGCCGTTGTCGGGACGTTGCAGAGTTTCAACGTGAAGCTGGCCCCGGTCGGACAGTTCGTGGCGACTTGCGACGGCGAAACGTACATGGAGTGCGAGATCTCCTACACCGGCGAGATTACCACGGATCAAGAGGGCACGTACGAGAATGTCCCGAGCGTCGCCAGGGTAAAGGGACGCACACGGAAGGGCGGCTTCGAAGTCTTTGGCGATTACATCCTTCTCGAGGCCAAACTTTTCGTGTCGCTCATTTTGCCGATCCGATTCACGCGGCAACCACTCCAGACCGGGCCAGGTCTGTTTCTGTCCATGAATCTAATGTCCATCGTTCACCTCGAGCTGGTCATGGGCGTACGCGCGGACGTCGCCGCCTTCAACGCACAGAATCACGAGCTGGTGGAGACCTGGAAGAGACCGGAGGACCGGCCGCCAGCCATCCCGGTCCGGATCTCGAATCATCAAGAGTCCGACGTAAACAACATGCCCACGGTCGATGGCGGCGTGGACGTCATAGACTGGGAGCTTGAGGACGGCCGGTCCGTCAACCCACCGACCGGGATCAAGTGGTTGGGGCACTCGGGCTATACATCGGAAGATCTGCCCTTGCACTTGCCGCACGACGGGGGTTGCCAGGCGGTGCATAGCAGACTCCTCGACTTTGCGGTACCATCTCGGGCGTCGCACATCGAGGGCGAGACGCCCGACACGAAAGGCAACTCTCGAAAGCGGCAAGTATGGATCGGTTCCATGCGTTTCGGGTTCCCGTTTTGAGGAGATCGCCACCATGCAGCATCAAATGAAGATCACGAAGACGTCACCGTTGGAGATGCAGGAGTACCTTTGCGCTAGCACGTGCGCGAGCCGTGCCGTTAACACGACACTGGAAGCCAGGAGCGCACTAGGGGACGGGGAGGGCCGCCTAAAGTCCGACGGTGTAATGAAAGCCGAGGTTGTCCGAGAGAATCGGGATGTGATGCGGGGTATGTTGCGAATCCATCGCTTTGCGATAATCAACTGGCTCTGCGAACAGGGCGTAATGATCCCCGGCGAGTTGTGCACTGACCAGATGCACCCGATGGTCGGGAGCCAGACGCCGGATCAGAAGGTGGTGGGCCCGGCCGTGATTATTAAGCCGGAGCGGTGCCCCAAGTGCGGCGAACACGTCGGCCGTGGACCCGAGACGCACTGCCCCAAGTGCCACCGCCTGCTCGTGGAGGAGGTGCTGTCGCCATGATCCGTAACTACAAAAAGTCAACGCCCGAGATCAACACCATTCTAACGAAGACCATCGACAAGAAAACCGGGGTGCACTCCAGGCTGGGGAGCCTGGACGTTAAGGTTCGGATCGTCTTGGTGGAAGCGGTCGTGGCAGACGACGCAGACGACGGCCCGCCTCCGAGTGCGTTGAAACTGCACGGCAGCCCGGCGATCGCCATCGTCAAGATCATGGACCCGCTCGGGCGGTTCCTGACGAAGTGCCACGTTCTGATACAAATCGACGAGTACGCATGGGCGGAGCTTTCAGAGGAGACGAAGATCGCCCTCATCGATCACGAGCTAACGCACGTCGACGTGGTCCGCGACTCAAACAACATCGCCAAGAGGAATGACGATCGATCTCCGAAGCTGAAGATGCGCCACGGCGATTGGCAGTTGATCGGGTTCGCGGAAGTCATCGAGCGCCACGGGGGGGACGCCCACGAGGCCAAGCATCTTATGAACGTGTGCGAGGCGACCAACGGCTTGCAGTTGGTCTTCAGTTTCAAGGTCGCCGGTGTCGGCGGCAAGGGCAAGCAGACCGGCAAGAAAGCGCAAAGTGGCTGACATACCGCTCCGCCAGTTCGACCGCGGCCGCACGATCCGATCTCAGTCGGTCGCGGTCTCGTTTCTCCGCTTGATCGAGAGGGCGGTCAAGGGAATGAGGCGGGACATGGTGATGGCACACCAGCGGTGGGACGAAGTGCTTGTCCACTACTCGTGTTCTCAGTTCGCTTTGGCGTATTCGGCGGTGACGTCCTTCATCTGGGCACACGGATTTTTCTTGATTCCGTTTTGCTTTGTCTGGGGACGCACGCTCAACCAGCGGAAGTCTTGCTGCCTGAGCTGTGCGGACGCCAAGACCGACGATCTAGGAATTGTCCGCTGTTTCGGATACAAGGGCGGCACGTCCTGCGGATGCCCGCTGTACTGGTGGTGGTTTCCGGGGTTTCTGTGGTGGGTTCAGATACTGAGAAACCGCGTATGCCCGCGTGGTTTGTTCGGTCGGTTCTTCCGAACAGGAGCGAGTCATGGCCATTAAACGATTCATCGGGACGCAACGCGCTATAGCTCAGGTGAGCACGATCTTGCTCGGGGTGTTCGACGTAACGACGGAGTACATCTTAACAGTCGGCGAAGGTAACCTGACCACCAAGGTTTCTGTGTTTGGGATCACGGACATCGACACGACGGCGGCCGCCTTGGTGACCGCGTGGGAAGCGACCGGAGCGCACCCGTGGGTGAAGGTGGTCAAGGCAACTTCCGCCACTGCGACGGTCACGCTAACCGCGAATGTGCCGGGCTGTCCGTACACTGTCGTATCCAGTAAGGCTGGGGGCACGGGAACCATCGGCGCTGTGGTGACGGCTACCGCGAACCAGTCTGGCAGCGACGTCAACGATGCCAAGAACTACGACACCGGGACACTCCCCGCCTCGAGTGACAGGTTCATCCACGCGAGAGGCGCCCCGGCCATTGCGTGGAACCTCGAGGCACTAGCGGCGCTGGTGAACGTCGAATTTATCCACCCCCGCGGCGCTGGCAACGTCGGTCTGGCGTCGATGGCGTTTGCGATTTCCGCGGACGGCCAACAGTTCGATGTGAACGCTCCCGAGTACAGAAAACATTACTTCAAGATGGGGTGCGCCACCGTAGAAATCGGCCAGGCCGCCGGACCGTCCACCATCCCAGCCGCCACGCGCATCAAGCTGAACAGCCCAGAGACTACGACACTGACGGCCTTTTCCATCGATGGAATCTCGATCGACCCCGGCCTTCCGACGATGCGCTTTCTCAGTAACTCAGGTACAACGCTGATCGATGTCGTGAGTGCAAACGGAGGTTTCGGAGTCGGGGCTGATGTTCTGGAGGAAACGGCGACTGTCGGCTTTGTAAATGTTAACGACCCCACTGGTCAATCGAGGATCGTTATCGGCAAGGGCGTTTTGATTGCGTTGGAGTACATCCAGAGCGGCGGGGTCGCAGTGATAAACACGTCCGCCGCGCTTCCCGAGATGAACGTCTTCGGCGGCACCGTCGAGTGGGTGAGCACGTTCTCACTGACGCTTATTAAGCTCAGGGGCGGCACCTTCCTGTTCAACGGGCTGGGCGGCATCGTCAACTGTGAGCACGACGGCGGCATACTGGACGCGTCGCACAATAACTTCTCGAGGGTGATCACGAATTACAAACCGCAGCCTGGGGCCATACTGAAAGGGCTGCCCCAGTTGGCGATCACGAATCATTTTTTGCCGGTGGACCAAGCGTATCAATTGGCCTACACGTGAAAAAAGCTCGGGTCGTTCTGGCCGAGAGAGTTTTGGTCAGCGGGGTATTGGGCGCGTGGTTTTTAGCGGGAGGCTTGACGAGTCATGGGCGTCATCGTTGAGTATTTGCAACTGGTGAACGGAGCGCCAAGTGTCGTGCTGGTCGGTGTTCTGTTGTGGTGGCGGCTCAAACGGATCGAATGCGACGTCAAGCGCCTCTGCCTACGTGTGGACGATCTGACAACAAAGACTGTGACACTCGAGGTAGTCGAGAAAATCTTCGCCGCGCAAAGTGAAAAGGTCGGTGCCGCCGAAGACGCGGTCGAGCAGATCATCAAAGCGGTTACGAAAGCGCAAACCGGCGTCGAGGGACGGCGAGGGGATATGCCGTTGGAGCAACGGATCGCCAAACTTAAAGACTGTGGACGGTTGGACGCGCTGATACGGCGCGTCGACCATTTGGAAACGAAATCGGAAACCGGGAGCTAACGAGTCATGTTTGTCCGTTACGAGTGCCCCGATAATGTGGGCTGGCTTGGTTATTTCGTGTACCTTGGAGAGGTGACCGCGTTCGTCGGTCTCGATCGCAAGGTCCTCTTCGTCCGCGAGATCAAGTGACCGTCTGGGTAGACTCCATGCGTCCGGCCGTCCGCTCGCGGCGGTGGCTTTACCCCGAGTCCTGTCACTTGTTTGGCGACGACCTGCATGAGCTGCACGACCTGGCCCAGTCGATCGGTCTGAGGCCCGGTTGGTTCCAAACCAAGGCGTCCATGCCCCACTATGATCTGACCAGAACACTGCGACGCCTCGCTGTACGTGCCGGTGCGGTGGCACTCAACAGCAACGCGGAGGTTGTGGAGAAGATGCGACTCGCCAGGGGCGGCACGAAGCGTCGCCCGGTCTTGTTCACTTTCGACGAACACAGTCTGGACAAGGACACCCGCGAGGAAGCCCTGGCAAGGTGTCGCACTGCGTCGGAGCGATCGCGGGTCGGACGTTGGTGGGACGCGGTGGACGCTGTGAGGGAGCAAGACCCGGCCTTGCGGGGAAGAGGCCGCCGGGTGGAGCCCCGCTGAGTGTCGAGAAAAACCACAGCGGCCCGGACGTCTCGCTTTCCAAAACCGCTGTGGCGGTTCGCCGGGCAACGCGCCCGGCTGTCCGCGTCTTTGTTGGCTGGTGGGTTTGGCCACTCACCAAAGAAAACAGGTCAAGACGCGGGTTGTAGACCTAGATACCCCGCTGTTACGAGTTCGTTCAACGCCTCGTGGCCGTCTTCGTCCGCGTAAGCTCTCGCGACCAAGAACCCGGACTGGGTCCAGATTTCCATTTTGGTGAACCCGGTGGTAACGATTTCGCAAATGACCGCGTACCGTCCGAACGCGAATGCCTTGCGCCCGGTTTCGGCGACTGCGAGCGTTTCGTCTTCTGACTTCCGGTGGAGCATCCATCCCCACCCGCCGAGACCTGCGAACCGCTCGCGGGCCAGCCAGGCGATTTCTGCGCGTCTGTTTTCGGTTACGTTCATCCGATTCTCCTTACGTGCGTGTACCAGTGGCCGCCGACCGCCTCGGTGGCGTGCCACTGGTGTATGATTTCTAGGTCGGGTACGAGACCGGCGGCCAGCGGGCATACGTCTCCGCATGGGTTGCCGCAGTGCCCGCACGTTCGGAAGGCGGTACCGTTCGCCCTGAAGTCCATCCAAACCTCGACGCCCGAGAGCGTGATGGCGAAACCACGCCGGGGCAGTGCCTGCACGATGTCGTCTTTAAAGGCCCTGTACGGCGAATCGTCCCACTGCCTCGCGTGGTCGATGGCCCACTGTCGGCCGCGCCAATTTTTGTACGCATCGAAGATAATCGCCAGGGCGAGCTGGGCCGGTCCAGATCCTGGGTATCCCCACTCGAGGCCCGTTCGGCTGTGGTTCCGAATCTGTAGTTTCCAGGGCAGTTCCATGCGGTCTCTGACGACGCCCTGGCACACAGCGAACCGGTGGACGGGGAGTGCTTCGCCGTCGTCGCCTTGCCGTACTGCGTGGTATACTACCTCTGTTATTTCCGTCATCGGCTTTGGCCTCCAATTGTTGGCCCGGAGTGTACCACACTGTCCCACGCCCCGTCTAGGGGCCTTAAGGTGGTCGTGCGGGGCGATTTTGTGGGTCGTGGGACGTTGTGGTACACTTTCGGTGGTGAAGACCTGGCCCTCGAGACGATAGGGCGGGCATGGACTCGCTGATCGGATCGCTGTCGGGCTTGGTCGCGGCCGCCTTGCTGGGTGGCCTGGCTCATTTTGTGGTTTGGATCATCGAGAGAAAGCGAGGGCAGTGACGATGCTGGAATGCGGCCACCCGGACGATTGTCGGAATGATGAAGAATGTGAATGGTGCGAAGAAGTAGCCCACTTGAACGCTTCGTGTGCCGCTATGGTACAGCGTAACGGGCGGCTGATTGAACTTGAGAAACGAAGAGCCATACGCTTCGGGCCGGGCACTCATTCGCTGGAGGGCGATATGCCCATCGGCCTACTGCTCATCGAAAAAGGAGCCGTGGTGACGCTTGACACTGACGGGTCTAACCTGGAGTGGGTCGACGTGAACGGCGGCACCTTTAATGCAGGTCGCTCGCCCACAAAAACAACCATCGTCGGAATTTGCGAGGGAATTAAACGGCAATGAATCACTTGGCTCACCGTAAGAGGACGACAACGATGAACATGCGACAGCAAGAACACCGTGAGATAGCGCCGAATGATTTGCCGGACCATGCGAACATGATGCTGGCTGAGGCCTGCGGCTTTCACTGTGAGTTGAGAAATGATTGTGTTTTAATTTTGGAAGAGTTCCTGGGGGCGGAACAGTTGAGCGTGCGAGAGGTAGGAAGCCCGTCATGGTTCTTCTGCCCGACTAGGTTCCTTGTCCATGCGATGCACGCCCTAGAAACGTGGACGGCGGAACCTTCGTTGAGTTTCGAGATAGCGAGGCATTTCTCTGCGCTCAAGGGTTGCTACTGGGTATGTGAGATCGAAGGTTACGCCGAACAGGAGAGCCCAACTAGGTGTGGAGCGATTTGTAAGGCTATTATTGCTGCACAGGCGGTCGAAGATTCACGGGAGCGGTGAGCCAAGTATGTTGATGCCAATTAAACGATGAAAACGAGATTCAGTATCGAGGTTTACCGGCAGGTGTTACTGTGAGCTGGTCTGACAAATGGAGGTCACGCTGGACCAACTACGCAGACGAGATCCACGAAATAGAGGACACCGACATGGCACGAAAAGAAAAGGTACTTTCTGAACAACTTCTCATCGACGCGGTGAACGCGCGGGCCCGACAAATGGGATATTGTTACCACACGAATTTTGACGTCGGGATAGTACACGCGCGGAATCCGCTGGACCTGCGGAAGTTGCTCGACTTCCCCGCTAGGGATTTCGCCCACGACGCCGGGGGCTTGCTTGAGCACGTCGATTGGTCCACCGGGGAGATACGCGGCATGTTCTGGCCGCGTTGTGGTTCCAAACCGCTTGGAACCGACACAGAAAAAGAAACGGGTACCGGTGGTTGACGTTGTGGGACGTTGTGGTACAATATGTGGTGTGAAATGGACGAGAGGCGAATGACGATGGGCAAGACGACGAAGATGGGCGGGTTCCTACGCGTGCGACTCGCTGCGGATCTGCGGACACGGCTTGAGGTCCAGGCCGCCGCCGCGAATCGCGGGCTGAGCGAGTATGTTAGACTGAAACTCGCGGAGATCGCACCAACGAAGCCCACACGTGCCGTGAAGAAAAGGAAGAAACGCTGATACGTTTCTTGGTTGCTGGGGGCCTCTGGGCCACCGCCCGACCGTGTGGGCCTGGCCCGGGCCCCGGGGCATTGGACGGAGCCTGTGCCAGTGGCCGGTGAGAATTGGATTCTGATGCGCAAGACGTTACTGCGTGATGGGCGCGTGGCCGCGATGTCACGGGCCTGTAACGCTGGCCGCGTTACGATCGTTGGCGGGCTCTTCGTCCTGTGGTGCCTGGCCGACGACTACGCCGACGATTCGAACCTCATACCTGGGTATGGGGCGGCGGAGATTGATCTCGAGGTTCAGATCGAGGGGTTCGCCGCCGCGCTACCACCCGACTGGGGATCGGCCGAGTGCGGCGGGTTCCGTCTGGACGGTTACCACCGTATGAACCCGAACACCGCCTTAATGCGACTCTCCAACGCCGCCCGCCAGCGGTCTTTCCGGCAACGCCACGGCGTAACGGACCCGTCACAACAAACCGAGGACGGTTGTTCTACTTCTGTATCTGAGAAATTAGGCGGCGAAGAAAAACCCGAACCGGTCTTGGCGGCCAGTGAAAGGGCGATCGCGGGAACCCGCCTCGACTGCAAACAAGGGCGCGATGCTTGGGCCAGGTGGCTCAACTACCGACGCGAGACGCGCAAGAAGCCTGTGTCCGCCACTGCCGTGAAGGGCTCCATCGAACGTCTGGTCAAGTTGGGATTGGCCGGAGCGGTGGCGGCAATAACATGGTCGATCGACAATGACTACCAAGCGATTATCGAGGGACCGAAAACAAAAGCGAAATCGAAGGCGAGGACCGAGCGGCCCGGAAAATACGAGGGCAAAGATTCCGCTCGAGATTGCGGGATGGAACTCTCACTCGTGGGCACAAAGGCTGCGGTACCTGGGAACGATCTGTCAACACGAAAGGCTAGGGCGTGAATACCTCGAAGCGGCCGACGAACTCAACAAAGTTAATGCCAGAGATAACCCGGCACCTGGAGTGCCAAGCTGGTGTCCCTGGAGTAGCCCCGGAACTGCGTCTGGTGATAAGGTCGTGCTTCCTGGGTTGGAGTCCGTGGCCACTGACGCTGAGCGGGGAATCGGGGTCGGGCAAGACGTGCGCGGCGCTGGTGATCATCGATCTTATCGGCGGTCTGTACCACACCGCCGCGAGCCTCGTGGACGACGTGCGGGAGGCGAGGTTCGGCCGCCTGCAACATCCGTCTGGGCACACCAAGTCCGATAGGGAAGTCTGGCGGGAGTGGACCAAGGCACGGGTGGCGGTGCTGGACGAGATGGGAACTCGGGAGTCTACGGATTTTCATCTCGAGGTCGTGAAGCGTGCGATCGATTTGCGATACGGCAGGCCTCTCGTGTGCGTTTCTAATCTCGGTCTTCAGGATCTCCAGGCAGTGTACGATGACCGGGTGGTGTCGAGATTGGGCGGTGGGACCGTCGCGTTCATGGAGGGCGACCGGCGAGCGGACCAAGGGCACGTGGTGGTAGTCGGCACGGTCCTAGAGAAGACGGGAGTGGAACCATGAGTCTTGCCTACACATGCGATAAATGTCGAAGGCGAAGCGTCTTAACGTCTCGCTACGACAAGAAATACCCGACAGACTGGTTTGAGATTGCTATTGAGTACCTGACAATCGACTTATGCCCGGCATGTACTCGGTTGATTTACAAGCAGTTTTCTAAGAAGCTGTTCGACATCAGGAGCGAGAACCGGAATGAGTGATCCCAACTGGAGCGGTGTACCTCCGTGCTTGACGTGCCTGGACCGCGGCGTGGTCGCGGTCGGCGGCGGCTTCGTGTTCGCTGGTTGCCCGGTCTGCGGACCCACTGGCATAGACACGCCCGGCGCACTCGTGGTAAACGCACCGCCTGAAGATCTCCTCGAGTGGGCGGCCGCCGCGTTGCTGGAGCGTCTGAGCCAGCACGAATGCCCGAGTTGTAACACTGCCGACGGGAACCACACCGTCCAGTGTGAGATCGGTGCGCCGATCATGCTGTTGGGGATATGGCAACGCAGAGATCCGCAGCACAGAAACGCCGCGGCACTTGGAGCTGCCGTGGCCTTTCGTGTCGAGCCGATCCCGCCGCCGGACGAAACCTTCCACCACTTCCGCACACAGCAGGTCTGGGAGACCTCATCCGCTTTAAACATGGGCGTCTTGGCGGTTCCGGGGCCGGACGAAAATTGGTGTTGCGAGTGCAACGGGCTAATCGACCCAACGTCAGATACAAAGTGCCTCTCGTGTGGGAAGTGGTTTCATGACTTCGATAAGTGCCAACGGCATGCATGTCCGGAGAAAACAAAATGACAACGAAGATCCAGTGGGCTCAAAATGAGGACGGTAGCAAGGGGGAGACCTGGAATCCAGTTGTGGGTTGCGATCCCGTTTCGCCGGGATGCAAGAACTGCTACGCGGCTCGGCAGTCCGCCCGACTCTTCAAGCAATATGGGCAGGTCAAATACAAAGGGCTCATCTCGCCGCGGGCTGGTGGCGACCACTTCAACGGAACGATCCGAACGGACGATGCTTGGCTGCAACTGCCCCTGCGTCGTAGAAAGGGGACGACGTACTTCACGTGTTCGATGAGCGACCTACACCACGAGAGAGTGCCTGCCTCGTTTCTCCACAAGGTTTACGCGGTCATGGCGCATTGCCAGCGGCATCGATTCTTCGTACTGACCAAGAGACCGCAGGGGATGAGGGACTACATCAGGCCATTCTATCAAGGGTCGATGATGAAGGCCGCCGATGCGCTGGGTCTCAGGTGGGAGCCCGGTACGTTTCCCAGCAAACAGTGGCCAATGTCGAACATCTGGGCGGGCACCTCTGTCGAGAGCCAGGAGTACATGCCGCGCGTCGATCGACTCCGCGAGACACCGGCAGTCATTCGGTTTGTCAGCCAAGAGCCGCAACTGCGTGAAGTCGATTGGACCGGTCACCTCGAGGGAATCGACTGGGTGATCATCGGCGGCGAGTCTGGACCGGGTGCCAGGCCGTTCTTTCTCGAGTGGGCGAGCAAGACGATCGAACAGTGCCAAGACGCTGGCGTGTCGGTCTTCGTCAAGCAGTTGGGAGACAACCCGATGACACATCGGGGCCGGGTCGGGCATTTCGGACCAAAGGGAAAAGACATCGACGCGTGGCCCGCCGAGCTGCGCGTGCGCGATATGCCGCGCGTGGCGGCCGCTTAGTTTCGGCAGAAAAGGAGGCAAGCATGCCACCTCTCGAGAGTATTAACTTTGAAGGTTCAAGGGAAATCCTGGACGCCCTCGAGGGCAGAAAGGTCCGGTGCCGTAAGCCGGTTTATTTTCAGTTGGTGCCCGATGACAAGCAGACCCAGGACACCAACGAACAGGCCGAATTTTTGAACGGTCTCCACGAAGACATCCGGGGCCGGTTCGCCTTCACCGGCGGATCGGTCGGAACGTACGACTGGAACCGCCCGGAGCAAATGCAACACGCCCTGACACTGGCGCAGGCGAATGCCGCGGTCGTGACGTGTACGCATTTTCCCGGCCGGAACATTCCTTCCGCGGCGTGGGGTGAGTACGGCACGGCCCTCGCGGCGAACGTCGGCAAATATGCGAACCTCCAGGCCGACCGTCCACACTGGGCTGGGGCTAGCGTGCATATCCTGAACTTCGAGGACGTGAAGGACGCCAACACTATCGCCGCCGTCCGCCAAACGGTGACGCGCTTCCTTCACGAGGTCGTGGGGGCTCTCAGGGTGAACGTGCCGGGATGCCAGGTGTTGGTCTACAACGAACACTTCTCGTACCAGGCCGCGTTACCGTGGCCCCGTTTGCCACTGCACGAACAGTTCGGAGACGCCGGGACGTTCAGCGGGTTTCCGATGGACGTCGGGACGTTCGCCACCATCGCGACACTCTCGACGATAAAGCGGCCGTCGTGGGTGTGGTTGTGGTTGCAAGCTGGGCACCGTTTCGCTCACTATTGGAATCCGAAGTCTGCGAAGCGGTTCCACCGCGGTCCCTGGTGTGGCTGGGACCACGAGCACGCGATGCGCTTCTTCAGCGACGTGGGCAAAATCATCGGCGCGAACGAAAATATCCCCGGCGTCATCCTCCACCGGCCAGAGATGGATAAGCTCCAGTTCGCCCAGCGGTACATGGCACTTCTGGATGGGATTGACGAAGGCGTCGCCATGCTTGCTTGATACGGCGTGATTGTGCGGTACACTTACTAAGGGAGGCGGCCTGGGCCGCGTTGGTCCTACCGCGTTCTCGAAAGTTCGAGGAGACAGTCATGATAAGAAGAATCGGTGCTACGTTTTTGGTGTTGGCGCTTTTGTTCTCTCCGGGGTGCCTTCACGATGAGATGCCAAGTCGAACGGAGGAGGTCTCGGAAGCATTCGTGGACTTGGTCAGAGACTCCCTGATTGATTGGGCAGAAAACTCTGATTAGCCTAGATGCGTGCCGGTCGGAAGTCGATGGCTGACCGTCACGGAGCCCCGCCGGTCGTACCGGCGGGGCCAGTTTTCAGTTTGGAGGATCAAACCAGGTGGCTCTTAAACTCCTAGCGCACGGATCGCTTCAGACACCTAACTACCCCAAGGCAGAAGGGCTGTCGGTCGGCACCAAAGTTTCTATTGTCGCCGGGGGATTCTCGCTGGGAACAAACTGGCGATGCCGGTGCCCAGCCGACAAGATCAATACCGTACATTACGAGACCAAGAAATGGACGATCAACGCTTCGCCCTCAACGTACTGGCAGTTCGGCTTCTTCGTCTCGTTTGACAACGTGGACGTGGATTCTGGGGAGCCGGACTTCCCGTTTTGGTCGCTCATGCGAAATGGCCTGCCGGACGTCAGCCTGCAACTGGCAACCGACTTCAGCGGTCACAAGCTTGAGCTCCTCGACGCCAACGGCGTGGCACAAGACGAGGACCTCAACACGTTCGACGAAGACGGCGACCACTGGATAGAGATATACGGACATCATATCGTCATGGCGGTTTACGTTGATGGGCTGCTGAAGCTGTTGGACATTGGCGATTATAAGGGGGACGCCACCGGCGATCAGGAAGCGTACTTTCGATTCGAGGGGCAGGTAGACGCCGCGCCGGGACCGGCGAATACTTCCTTTGCTTTCGGCCAGTGGTATGCGGCCGAAGACTCAGCCGGTGTGTCAGACTTCAACGGGTTCAAGAGGCTGGAGGTATACGAGGAGCGACACATAGACGGCACTGTCGATGCGGGGTGCGACGAGGACGGCGACTTTCCCGGCGACGGGGAAGATTTAGATAACGGGATCTGGAGCAACACGAACGACGATCTATTCACCACGTTCGCCGAGTATGTCGGTGTGGTGCCGGACCGCATAGGATCGATCAAGATTATGGATGGGCCGGGGGGAAATTACCGCCCGACCGCCAAGTTCGCGGGCTCCCTGTTTGTGGCGGTTCTAACGAGCGACACCGGCGGCACTTACAAGTGGGGGTTTGGAAGTCGGCGAAGCGAATTCAACTACTCGGTCGCCACCGAGTCCGTCGGTGTCAGGCGTCAGTACGTCCAGAACTGGAGTCTGCCGGGGGTGTTGCCGCACCCGGCAGCGCCGCACGAATTCGACTTGGCCGCGATAGGGCATTTCGTCGAGGCCTTCTTTAGCGTCGGGAAGAAGCTAAGGATGCTCGATTGCTACCACTTTCTATTCGGTCCGCTTGGTCAAGCAAAGAGCGGGTGGCCGAAGCTCATCGTGCAACGCGAGCACTTCATTCGGGGAGCGTCTGGCAGAGGGGCGATTTGTAGGGGGGTCAATCGTTGAACTTCTGGCTCAAATACGGGGTTGCCGACTCGATCCGCTTCGTGCCCACCATCGACGCGGGCAAGGCGGACATCCTTATGGTCCCGACCTTCGCCGCAGGGCAGGTGCAGGTTTCCAAGGACGGCAATGCAACCGTGGATATCGCGACGTTACCGGTTGTAGCCCCAACTGCCAGCGGTTTCCTGAACATCGCGCTGAGCGCAGGGGAGCTGACGTGCAAACAACTCGGTATACGGTTTGTCGACGACGCCACGAAGGACTGGGAGGACTTCGTTGTCATCGTCCACACTTACGGCCACGCCAGTTCCCAACATCCGAACTTTGGGCGTGACCAGGTGCCCTTGCTGGCGGCCACTCAGGCTTCGATCGACGACACGGAGACGGACGTCACCACGATTCTGTCCAGAGTAACAGCCGCGGTGGCGACCGCCGCGAATCTTCTCGTCGTGGACGCGGTTGCGGACGCGATCAAGCTCGTGACCGACGCGTTGCCGGATAGCGGTGCCCTGACTGCGATCTCCACGGACACGGCACGCTTGACCGCTGCCAGGGCGGGGGCACTAACTGACTGGTTGGATGGTGAGCGGCTGGACACGATCCTTGACGGCGTACCAGCCAATGTTACCTCCTCGGTGTTCGCCCACTTGACCGACGGCGTGTCGCTGACTTCGTTCGCCGAGGCAGTCATGGCAGTTCTGTTCGGCAAGGCGACGGTGGATCTGGGTCCGCCGGTCGTGGTGTCGTTTATGTTACGAGACGGCACTACCCCCAAGGTTAACGTCACGTTGGGCGGCGAAAAGGGAGAAAGGGACGCGAGCGTGATCGTATGACGCACTGGCCGATCAACTACTGGCCCACGAGTTACTGGGCGGGCGGGTACTGGCTCGACGCCGCGGACGCTGACATCTTTGTGGTGGTGGCCGAGAAGACTGTGGGTCCTCTGGAGCTGGCGGTGGCGGAAAAGACAGTCTCCGACTGAAAAGAAGGGATTCAATTATGGCAAGCACACTGGTCTCGCAAGCGGCCACCACGGTATACCAGAGTACAGGCTTCGTGGTGATGGGGCGGATTCTGAGGATCGACAGCGGGCTTCCGATCGTCCGGGCGGACATCACCACATTGACGCGTAAGTTAGTGAAGGCGAACGACGTCATCGCGACTGACGTCTTGGTTATTGCGGACTCGATTTTCGACACGCTTCAGACCAACCCGCTCTGGGACCTCGACACGGACGGCTTTAATGTGCGGGATATCGTCACCGCCGACAAGGTGACGGTGGGCGACGCCGCCTACGAACTGTGGTATGAATTCGCGTCGGGCACACTGCCGATCTTCCGATGGAAGCGGGAGATCTACTCGCGGTCGGTGCCGGGCATCTAACAGGAAAGGAAGCACGCCACCATGAAAGCGATCAACGTACGACACCCCGGCCAGGTGAGGTTGGCGGGCGTCGAGTTAGACGTCCAGAAAGCACTCAAGTTGGACAATCCCCAAGACCTCTACGTCCTGAACGTCCCCGAACATCTGACTAACGACGCGCGGGCAAGGCTCAGGGCATCGTGGGAGGACGCGTCCGGCATCAAGGACGGGCGTCTGGTCATCCTTGAGAATGGTGCGACGCTCGAGAAGATATCGCCGGGTATCGAACACCTGGCGATGGTCATGCACCGCGACGGGATCATCAACTACCAAGAAGCGCGAGCACTACTCGGATTGCCCGAGGTTTCTACAACGGTTGACGAGTGCCATACCGGTGTCAATCTTCCCTTGCACAAGGTCGGTGACTCGTTCCGTGAGGTCGGACAGGGGATTGAGGCTTTCAAAAAAAGGGCGGTAACCGTTGACCAGTTCAAACGAGCTATCTTCGGGCGGTCGAAACCCCGGCGGCGACGGCTCCTGTGGTGGAACGGACTAGGCGTCGGCGTCGGCAAGGGCTGTGCCGGTTGTGGCCGCGGTATCGGCGTCGCCATGCGTTGGCTGAACGGCCAGACGGGACGCGTCTATGTCGATCGATAGGAACCGTTGGCTCAGGCGTGACAACCTGAACTCTCGAGGCCAGCCGCGTGGTTGTCTTCCGAAGACCGCGGGGCAGCGTGACCGCGAGAGTCGCTCCCGCCCCGCGTACCGCGAGAAAGGGGAGAGGACGCAAGCCGATCGCATCCGCAGTTCGCGGGCCTACCAGATCTTTCGCGCGTGGTTTCGCAAGCGGCATCCTGTGTGCCTCGACCCTCTGGGTATTCACGAACGGATGGGAACCGCTACAGACGTCGATGAGCGTCACAAGCTCCACCTTCACCACGTCATCCCGCTTGAAGTTGCGCCCGGTTTGTTCCGAACCGAGTCCAATTGCGCCTCACTTTGTGCAAGTTGCCACGCCGAAGTAGAGCGCATGGAGCGTGCTGGCGTCCCGACAGCGGACCTTTTCACAGGAGGGTACCTCGATCGTGAACCCGCCTAATCGACGCGCACGGCCTGCAAATAGGGGTAGGGGGGGTTTGAACGAAGAGCCC
>SDBT01002101.1_pt1 | contig 35646 bp, 33 predicted proteins | sample 2277101 | NCBI WGS metagenome assembly SDBT01 (sample SAMN10404973, study PRJNA504765) | marine sediment metagenome | isolation source: marine sediment core GS10_PC15, 103 cmbsf | place: Arctic Ocean: Southern Knipovich Ridge | collected 2010 | reverse complement strand
TTGTATGAATTTGTTACTTAAACGAACAAGTGCATTATACTGCACTGAAAGGATCATTTCGAGTAGTTTTTGATAATCAAAAACAATTTATCGCTTCCAACTACGCTGGTTTAAGGACTAGTGACGAGGGTGGGGAATATACGATGACGGTAAAATGCGGGGGTGTAGATACAGGCGATACCATCACTATTAAGGGTTGCAGTGTGGAACTTGAATGTGTGGGGCATACAGGAGGATCTCTGTTAGATGTCGAGGATGTTTGTGTGAATTCACAGAGTACTTACCAGAAGACAAAGTGGAAGGTTAATGTTGAGCCCTCCGGTACAGATGCCACGGTTACATTGACATCTGGAGCAATGGTGAACGTGACGGCTATTAGTGGTAGCCTCAGTGCCATGTCAGATGGTGATGAGTTCTGGGTCGAGGCAAACGGCTATGGCGGGCACGGTGATTATACTCTAAGTGTATCGCATAACGAAGTCAGTGGTTGTACTGATTCGGGCGGTGGTTCCGTAAGTCCTTGTTATATAAAGACTTATGTTTAGTTGCTCATGTAAATTGGGTTTGTTTTGCATATTTCGTCTCTCGTCGCTTGTCTCTCGTGGCCCGTTGGGTGAGTGAGTGAAATTGGGTTTCCCGGTGCGCCGGGAGTTCGCCTTCGGCTCAGCGTAAGCCTCCGATTTGGGTTCGTTTTGCATAAAAAGTGAATGGGTTAATGAGTAAATGTGTATATGAGAGATTGGGTTCGTTTTGCATTTTTTTCGTATCTCGTATTACGTATGTCAGTATTTGAATTGGGTTTGTTTTGCATAAAAAAGTGAATGGGTCCCGGCACGCCGGGATTACATTCCTGGGTAAATTGGTTGAAGAGTAGATGGATTGGGTTCTTTTTGCATTTTTTCCCGCGAAAAAGACGGCTTTTAAACTCCTCTTTTGAAGGGTATTCTGTGATAATAATTTTATGTAAGTCTTTGGTGTGCATAGAGTTAAGTGTGTTAATGTCCAAAAGTTGCAAAATGCGTTTTTTTTGGATATTTTTGGTTTTTTTTGGATTATTTTTGAAAAGTTCGTATTCTTTTTTGAAAAGATGGGGATAAAATTTGCAGCGTTTTCTTGTTTGGTCGGTGCCTTGGTCGTAAAATTGGGTTCGTTTTGCATATTCTTGTATGTCGGTGATTGATTCATAGTAAGCCGATAGGAAATGGTTGATTGTTCCGAATCCATTCGGCTTTGCTCAGGACAGGTTTGTTATTCATTTTATTTGTCTCTTTCCGCATTTTATCTTGATGTTAAATCTATATTTAGTTTGATGAAAATATAACACAATCTTATGTTTGTTGTCAAGGGTTTTTTTGGGGGATATATGAAAATATATTTAGACGTGGATTAACGCAGAATTAGACGGTATTAAATTTGCGGGGGAGAACCCAGGCCGAAGACTCCCGATAAATCGGGACTAAATACGCCCGTCGCTGAGGCGATGGGTTTGTGGGATTTTTCTTAGCCACAGAGGAAAAAGAGGACACATAGAGAATAAAGGGAAGATTTGTTTTATGTTTTTAAAACGCAAAAAAATGGAATCCCGCAAAGGCGCAGAGTCACAAAGGAGGAAAAACAGGAAAAAGGTTAGACACTGATTAGCACAGATTTACACTGATTATTTTTGATAGAGAATGTGTGGGAAGTGAAATAATTGGTGATCAAAAAGAGTTTGTCAGACCCCTTTAATTACCGATTAAGAAGTTTTCCAAATAAACACTATTCCTAATTTCTGAAGCATATCAAAAGTATTTTTACATTTAATGTTAAAATGATCACAGACATCTGGTATTTTTACGTCTTTACGTGATTTTGGTGCAGCAACTTCATGGGTAACAACAATAGCATTATTGGCTTTAGCGTATGCAATTACCCATGCATCTACACCGCTGGCAAACACGCTTTTCGTAGCATCATTGAAACGCTCTTGGCTTTGTACCCATTGAATAATGTCACTATAAGCCGACAAAACAACTTTGTTTTCTGTCGAAGCAAACAAGCCAGACGCTTTTTTCTTCCAAGCATCTAAATCATCACCTTCTGAAAGTTCTTTTCTAACGCGGTCGATACTTTCAAGATTGCCCACACTATTGTGATGCAGTAAGGAATCCCAGAATCCGGGGCACAAATTAAACGCATAATACCTGCGTTTGGCTTCTATGAATATATTTGCATCCAATATATATTTTACTGAATTAGGCATAATAAAAACCTAAAAACCAAGTTGTGCGACATAATTGTCGAACGTTTCTCCTTTTAGTCCTGTGAGTCGATATGCATCACGATAAAGCAATCGGCCTTCTAAGGTTGCCTGGGCTACAGCGCTGCCAAAAAGTTCCCCTATGCGGACTCCCTGAGTCTTCCAGAAATCACCACCAGTTCCTTTGGCTTTACGTTTTTTGATTTCTTTTACATAATTATTGTAGAATACAAAAAACCGCTTTTTGTTAATATATTTCATATTTAAGGCTCGGCGTGCAACCACAAGAGGGCTAACCTTGAACCTTCTTGCTATAATCTGAAAAAGGTCATAATCATTTTTGTTTTGATTTTCCCTTAAGGCTTTATTGAATTCATCAGATGGTACAAGAAACTCTGCCGCAATTCGGTTACAGAAAGCTTCTACATTTGTCTCAACTGGCTGCAATTCATCAAAATTAGATACCCCTTCATATCCCAGCAATAAATGACTTAACTCATGGACAATAGTAAATATTTTAGCAGATATGTAATCACGTCCATTAATGAAAATCAGTGGTGCATATTCATCAACTAAAGCAAACCCACGAAATTCATCCACATCTAAAAGGCGATGGTTATTGTTACCAACAACTCCATTAATAACAACCATAACACCTGCACTTTCAATAATTTTTCGTAAGAGCCTTAAAGCTTCATCCCAACTATGGAGCCTGTTAGCCCAACCACCAGAGAGAGAAAGAATGTTGCGCATCTCCATTGCCACCTTGGCAGGATTTGTTCTTAACGTAGCGCTCTTAATGAAAGATATTGGGGGCTGACCTTCTTCAAGTAAAAACTCTCGCATCCACTCCCGCCTGGATTGCATGGTTTGAACTGTATCTAATAAATTTGGGCTGGGGCGCTCAGGTTGCCCTTTAATCGTTCTGAAATCTGGTATTGGCAACTTGTCTTCAGGAGGTTCTTTTAGGAAAAAATACCCAAGAGGTGTGTATGTTGCGGTAGCAAAATCTTCTAACTGCTTGAGCGTTGGATATACTTTGCCACTTAACCAATCTGTAATCTTTGGGAATTTTTTTTTCATTGCATCTTCGTTTTTATCGCAACGATCGAGAGCCCAAAGTAACAATTTTGGTTTTATATTTATTCGTTCCATTTTCAGATTTCAGTTGTTAGTTTCAAATATGCATATCAGGCAGTTTGTTGTCTCAAGTATGAATTTATCCTACTTTTGTATTATAAACCAGGAAAGGATAAATATCAAAATAAAACTATAAGTACCTAACAATAAGATAAATAAGCCTCTTGTTTCGTAAACTAAGCCCAACACTTTACGATTATATTGTAACGCGAGCCATCAAGTTTCATCAAGAACACTTCGCGATTATGTCTTTTTCAATTTTCTACGTTTTCTGTGCCCGGAGCAAGGTCCCGGAACGCCGGGGTGGCTAAACAAAGCTTTTTATCTTTTCTTTGCAGATTCTTTCTGTAACATCATGCAACTTTTTAACGCATGGGGCTAATTGTTCTAACTGTTCTTTTGTTATTTTGTATTCCCGGTCATACCTTGCTCCTATGTAGGCGTAGTCCAGTAGTTCGAAGAGTTTCATTTGGTCGTCGGTTTGGCTTGGGATTATGCCTTTTAATTGTGGGCAGTAATCGGCGGCCCGAACGCCCAATATGTCAAGATGATGCTCCTGTGGACATTCTCCACAAAAAATCAATAGGATAGCCTTATATGCGTATTCGACAGCCTGGTTAAGTTGAAAAGCCGCAGTTTTGTAATGTTTCTCTGAGCAACGAAAAAACAATAAAAACAGCCTCGGTCGCAGGGCGATTCGGCAAATAATCAATAGTCAATACTTACAGTCCCGTGCGCGCCGGGAATCGATAATCAATTAAAAGGCCCCATAGCGAATCCATTCACTACAGGGCACGAAAAGACATCGGAGATAAATGTACTACTTACTACGACTACCCTTCTCAATCACATTTCCATTCTCGTCCAGCAGCATATCTTCGTCGATTGCTGTTTGAGGCGACTCGATAGTCACGCCAAGGAATCCCAACTGTTCTGCGATGTCCGGCTGGAAGGGATTTAGGTTAAAGCTCTCGACGAAATATTTTTCGGCTTGGACCTTGTCGCCTCTTTCGAGATAAAAGTAACCAATTTGCCTGTGAATCTCAGGAAACTCTGGATCCACACGAAGGGCCTGCTGATAACATGCCAGGGCCTGTTCATCGAGTTTGTGCTGATCGAATGCCATGGCAAGTTTCAGAGACTTCTTCGCCGAAGCTGCGACCTGGTTCATATATACGTCTGCGGCAGCGTTGGCTTCGACGGTTCGGCCTTGTAGTTTTTGTATCTTTACAAGCCCCGCTTGCGCAGGCCAGCAGACCGGATCAAAACTAATGGCCGTGGCATAGTGATACTTTGCCTCCTCCCAGTTTTGTTCATCCAGGTAAATAACCGCCATTTCAAGATGCAGCTTTGAATCGACGAACCGGCTACTAAGGAGTTCCTTCAATTCTTCTTTTCGTTCCTGGGTTGTTTTCTCTTTAACTGGCGATCGGTATGTCCCCTGCCTGCTCGTACGCCGATCAGGAGTTTCGCATCCACTAACCAAAAGCACACTAACCAAAAGAGAAAAGAGCAATGTTTTTGCAATATGCGCCATATCTCAGCCTCCATTCATAGATCAACGCGCATCATATATTTATCCAGCCATTGCCGGATACCAATGGGCTTATTCTGGCACATGGAAAAATCTTTTGCAAGCAAAATTTATGCAATTTAGGCAAATAAAAAGTGCCAAATATGCCCGATATGCACCCTCTGACGCAAAAGATGAAAGTCCACCCGCACCAAAAGCCATTCAATTCGTAAAAAACACTGGCCCTTTAGAGATTGACAACTATAATAGGTTTGCTAAACAATGATTTTAGGAGATTTGGCATGTGTGAACAATGCGGCTGTAGTGAAGCCAACCTCGAAAAGACATTCGAAGAACAGATAAAAGAAGCAATAGATTCGGTCCGACCGGCATTGCAGAGCCACGGTGGAGACATCGAACTGGTCTCAACCGAACAGGATAATACCGTCAAAATACGCCTCCAGGGTGCCTGCCAGGGCTGTCCTGGGGCCGCAATGACTATGAAAATGGGCGTCGAGAGAATTCTCAAGGAAAAAGTACCCGAAGTCAAGGAAGTCATTGCAGTAGATTAAATAACGCCCGATAAAACAGAGGCTTTCAGTCTTTAGGGCGTCTGTCCCTAAGATCCTCGGGCCGTAAGAGACGGAAAATATTAACATAGTTGCGTTCTGAGCCAATCTGGTCAACGAACTCAAAAGGTCCATTGTTCCTCGGCCTACCCAGCACACCCATGTTCTGGTCCAGTTTCAGTTGTTTATAAGCCGTATGGCCTCCTCTGCTACCCTCTCTGGTTGCCCAGACAAGATATGTTAAGTCTTCTGTTATACTAATTAAAGTTAATTCAGACGGGTATTTTTTATGGCAAATTCAACCTGCCGAATAAATCGGCAGGCTAACTGAGAATCTGAAACGGTTCCAATTAACTGAAATTAGTATTAGGCAAGCACGGACAAAAGCCTGTGGATTATGCTCTACCTTGAAAAAACTCGGCACATTTTTACTCGGTCTTTTCTAATACTATTGTCTCAAACATACCCAGGATATTGTTCAAAGGCGTCAAAACAAATTCCATTCCCTTGACAACCGGATAGCAAAATGACGGTACAAGCTGGCGGAGCGTAAGACCGCCGCTTAGCAAATATCGAATCGGAGTATGATTTCTCACCTCAAGCACGCGTAGCGAAGGAAATTCATCCTCGAATATTTTCCTGTCACGCCGAAAAATAATCCATGGGATCGCGCCGTTAGCTTCTGAAAGCGGTCCGGCTTTTTCAAGTTCCCAACTCGCCTTAGGCTCGAAACGCTCATGGTGAAAATTCTTATAAATGAACCTCGACCATAATGTATTTGCCGGCTCAATCATAACGATCCGGCCCGATGGTTTAAGACATCGCAAAGCCTCACGAAAGAAAGCCCTGGGCTCGGCGATATGATGCAATACATCGATCATAAGGAAACCATCGACACTCTGCTGTTCAAAAGGCATATCAAGAACCGAAAATACCTTATCGACATGCGGTAGTTCCAGTATGTCGGAAGTAATGACATTGCCGATCACGTCTTTAATAAAACCGCCGCCGCTGCCGAGTTCAACCAAAACCTTATTCGCGTAATCGGGGACATTGCGACGAAGTTCCAGGTAAAAATCAACATACACGCGCCGAAGAAAAGCTTTCTTTTGCACAATCTCGGCATGGAGCAGTGTAGTATCCGGATCGTCGAGGTCGAGAATATTTCTTGTCTTCGGCTCTTTGAGCCATTCAATCAGTTTCATAGTGAGAATCTTTGAGTTTTCATTTCTTTTCGTTAGTTACTTTTATAAAATGCCCAACCTCATAAACCGGTCCCACGAATGACGGCGACTCATACATCCGGACTACCCTTACCTTCTCAAGAATACTTTCGGCGGCGGCCTGGACATCTTTCTCTGTTGAAAAGTGATGCTCTCGAATTTTACAGCCCATTACTCGAAACATAACCACCATCAAGCCTCGCTCGATCGGAACACCATAAACAACCTGGCCGTTTGGCTTTAGAACACGCCGCATCTCTTGAAACGCACGCAATTGCTCATCCGGTTTTAGATGTTCGAGGATACTTATTAAAAGGACGGTATCAAAATAATTGTCTTCATAGGGCATATCCAGGATATTTCCGTTCTGAAGATACGTCTTTATATTTTTTTTCTCAAAAACCTCCGCAACCTCATCGACCGAGGCATTGAGATCCAGACCGTGAATCTCGTTATATTTTTCGGCAAGGTTCAAAAAACTGACCCCCGCCCCGAATCCAACCTCCAGAATTCGCTTCCCCCCCGCGCACTCGGTCAGAGACAACTCAATTCGCCTCCGGTACAGCCTGCCTATTACAGGCCAAAAGTAAAAGTGGAGCGGGTCGTCCTTATCCACACCCGCATATTCGCTATAAGGCAAGAGCTTTAGTTTGTGCAAATTTTTTGTTTGGGCCATCGACTACCTTCGTCGTTTCCTTCCGAGCCACTACACTATGCGGACTCGCTGCTAATAATCTCATCGATAATATCGTCAACAAAACGAGTTAGCCGCCACTGAGGATAATCCGACTTAAACTTCGTCATGTCACTGATGTAACAAATATGATCGCCTACCCTGGACTTATCCACATAAGTAGTCTTAAGAGTTTTTCCCAGCCTTGCCTCAATTTTGTCAATGCACTCAAGCAAAGAAGCGTTGCTCTGGCGTCCGCCGCCGAGATTGTAAACCTCGCCACAACGTGGCGATTTGATAAATTCATCCATCGCAGAGACCACATCCTGGCTGTGAATCTGGTCTCGCACCTGCTTGCCCTTGTAGCCGAAGATGGTGTACTCTTTCTCATTTACGGCCACTTTGACCAAGTAACTCAAAAACCCGTGCAGTTCCACTCCACTGTGGTGAGGCCCCGTCAGACAACCTCCCCGAAAACAAACTGTAGGCATGTCGAAGTAGCGTCCATACTCCTGGGTAATCACATCCGCCGCAACCTTTGACGCGCCAAAGAGGCTATGGAGACATCTGTCTATCCGGCACGTCTCGGATATGCCCTGATAATCTTCTGGTCGAGCGTAATCATATCGCTTTTCCTTTTCAATCAGCGTGATTTCGTTTGGCGCATCTCCGTACACCTTATTCGTGCTCATATAAATAAAGGGCGAGTCTTTTGCAAACCTGCGGGTCGACTCCAACAAATTCAGAGTTCCGACGGCATTGACATCAAAATCATCAAACGGTCTATCTTTTGCCAAATCGTGAGACGGCTGCGCCGCACAGTGTATAATTGCCTTCGGACGATGCTCCTTGAAGAACTCGATGATTGACGCACGATCCCTGATATCCAGGGTAAATTGTTCAAAATGACTTGTTTCATTTGCAAGGCGCTGTAGATTCCATGTTGTATCTCCCGACGGCCCAAAAAAGTCGGCCCGCATATTGTTGTCAATACCTAAAACATGGTATCCCTGTTTTTCAAAGTAACTTACCGCTTCAGAGCCAATCAGCCCTCCGGAACCGGTTACTAATAGATTCTTTATTGTGCCTGACATGATAACTTGTTTCCTCCATTTAACCTTTAATAACCCGCCCTGAATTTCATCCACGCCGCTATGCACATTCGCAACATGTTTATTCCATTCCAAAACACCTTCACCATCTTTGTTGCGCCGTATCTGCGGTCTTGATAATGAACGGGCAAGTCATGAATCCGAAGATTACGCTTGGCCGCTCCGAAAAGTATTTCGTAATCACCCCAACGGTCTTTGACTCCCCAGGATCCTCTTAGCGATTCTATCCTCTCCCAATCCGACCTCCACAAGACTTTGGTTCCGCATAATGTATCTTTGATCGGTTGCCCCAAAATAAAAGAGAAAACCCAGCTGAAGAGAGTATTGCCTATCATGTTTAGAGTATTCATCGCCATTTTCTGCATGGGATACACGAGTCGTGTTCCATTGATAAGCTCGCCCTTGCCTTCTATCAGCGCATTGAAGAAGAGTGGCAATTCCTCCGGCATGACCGTAAGATCAGCATCGAGGATCATTAAAACATCTCCGCTGGCTGCGGCAAATCCCGTCCAGACATTATCAGCCTTGCAGATGCCCGGTCCTTCCACCAGTTTGATGTCCTTCTCGGGATACAGTTTCTGCATTCGTCGGATTTCTTCAACTGTGCCGTCTGTCGATCTGTCATCGCAGAATATTATCTCGGTGTGTCCTCCCATTTCCGGTATGCGGGTTACGGCAGCGGCTATATTGTCTTGCTCATTCTTGCAGGGCACAATTACCGAGGCAGTAAATTTTTTCGGTTCACGCTCCGGCGGAATAGGTCTGGCTACCAACACCTTTATCATACATAACCGCTGCAGGCCAGGAAGTTTCGCAAAAATCTGATTGAAAACCCATGATATAACAGGCAGCCACTTCGGAAACAGGACAGTGCGATAAACGTGAAGACACTCAAATCCCGACAGATTAAGAAAGACCCGCAAGTCATGTTCCGAAATCCAGTTTGGCTCCTTCTGTGGCATCCGTAAGCCCAAACGGTCCCCCAGGATCAACAAGGGTCTCCACAAGTGATTATAAGTATAGATCACCAGTCGTGTGTGTGGAAAACAGGCTTGTTTCAAATTCATAAATGACTTCTGCAAATCCACCGTATCTGAAACATCGCTGAAAAGAATATAATCGAATTTCTCACCAGGTTGATACTCTTCACTATCGCTTTGCACAAACTCAAATTGAGGATGCTTTTCTTTCGCCACGTCAATCATTTCCCGGCTTATTTCCACCCCAACACCTTGGGACGGATCGATAGCAGCCAACAAATGACCAGTCTGGCATCGTATATTAAGCACCTTCTTCTGCGGCTCAATAATAAACCGCAACAAACGCTTGACTTTATTATAGAAATATCTATTTCGATGAATCCAAGTCTGTCGAGCTTGAGCGAACCTGTCCATGTGGCTGCGCTTGGTCTTCTGATCTGCTGCCAATGCCGCAGGCCCCCACAAAGAGTCCTCGTCCTCACTAATCACAGCATTTGTTTCGTTGGCGGAACCATCAGCAACGTGTTCAATTTCGCTCTCAGCCTTCATCGATGCCTTTGCCTGGTCCTGTTTATTTTCTCTTGTCACCATAATTCCCCTAACAAACAGGATATGGCCATAGAATAATTGTTCCTGCTTTACGGTTACTTGAAAACATCTATTGTCCTGATTTTACATCATTCATCAGACAATCACAAGAAAATACTCAACCGCATACTATTTGCCTAAAGTAAGTTATTGTTTTTTTCAAACCGTCCTCAAAATCGACGCTGGGTTCCCAGCCCAAGTGCTTCTTTGCCAGTTCTATTGCCGGTTGTCTTTGCCGGGGATCGTCTGGCGGTAAAGGTTTGCGAAGAGTCTTGGATGTCGAACCGGTCATCTCTATAACCTTTTCGGCCACTTGCCGAATGGTAAGTTCTCTTGGATTACCCAGATTTATAGGCCCGATTATTTCGTCTCCGGATTCCATGAGTTTTATCAATCCATTGATCGTATCATCTACATAGCAGAAGCTGCGAGTTTGAGAGCCGTCGCCATATACGGTAATATCCTCATTATTAAGAGCCTGGACAATAAAGTTGCTGATAACTCTTCCGTCATTAGGGTACATCTTCGGCCCGTATGTGTTGAAAATCCTGGCCACCTTTATCTTAAGATTGTGCTGACGGTAATAGTCGAAGAAAAGAGTCTCTGCACACCTTTTTCCCTCGTCGTAGCAAGACCGAAGTCCAATAGGATTGACATTGCCCCAGTAAGTCTCATTCTGTGGATGAATTGTAGGGTCACCGTAAACCTCCGACGTGGAGGCCTGAAGAATCTTAGCCTTGACTCGCTTTGCCAAACCGAGCATGTTTATTGCACCGTGCACACTTGTTTTGGTCGTCTGGACAGGATCGAACTGGTAATGAATTGGAGAAGCGGGGCAGGCAAGGTTGTAAATACAGTCAACCTCAACAAATAATGGGAAGCAAATATCATGACGCATAACTTCAAAAAAGGGATTGTCAAGCAAATGAGCAATGTTTGACCTTCGGCCTGTATAGAAGTTGTCCACACACAGGACTTCATGTCCCTGGGCAAGGAGTTTTTCGCACAGATGCGAGCCAATAAAACCCGCTCCGCCGGTAACGAGTATCCGTTGACTGGAACCATAATTTTTCATGTAAATCCTTTAGCTTTATGACGACTTCAACGAATTTATGTCGTTAAACATTTGGATATTTTTTCCAAGCTTGGGTGCTCAATCGTCCCCATTTCTGTGATTATTGCGGTAATATCCCTCGCCTCGGTGACGTCGAATGCCGGGTTGCACACGTCGATGCCATCGGGAGCGGTTTGCGTCCCTGCGAAGTTGCTCACTTCGTCGTCGGGTCTTTGCTCGATCGGTATCTCGGCACCGTTTTTAATGCTCAAATCGAATGTACTCGAAGGCGCCGCGATATAGAAAGGTATATTGTGTTCTCGGGCGAGGATGCTGAGGCTGTATGTTCCGATTTTGTTGGCGGTATCTCCGTTTGCGGCGATTCGGTCCGCTCCGGTTATAACCGCATCTATCTTTCCCTGCTTCATAAGCCATCCGGCCATATTGTCACAGATAACCGTAACATCGATACCGGCATGTTGCAGTTCCCACGCCGTCAGACGAGCACCCTGGAGCAAAGGCCTGGTCTCATCGGAATAGACCTTGAATTTCCTTCCCTTGTTGTGGGCCTCGAACATCAGCGATAGCGCTGTACCCTGTCCCGCGGTTGCAAGCGCACCGGCATTACAGTGCGTCAATATACCGTCACCATCCTTAATAAACTTCTGTCCGTTTTGACCGATCCTGCGACACATATCGACGTCTTCCTGGCATATCGCATGGGCCTCGGCCAGGACAAATTCCCGCAAGGTATCCAAGTCTGTCTCACTCTGGTTCGCTGTGAATTCCTCGGCCTTTCTTTTAACCCGATTCATCGCCCAAAACAAATTCACCGCCGTAGGTCTCGAACCGGCTAAATAATCGGCTGTCTTTTTGAGTTCCGACAATCCCTGCTGAACATCGGCACCCTGCAAACCTAAAACCAAACCATACGCCGCTGCTACCCCAATAGCCGGCGCCCCGCGAACCGCGAGTGTCTTGATCGCTTCATAAAGCTGTTCAACGTTTCGACATTCGAGTTTTGTAAATTCACCGGGAAGTTTCCGCTGGTCGATAAGCTCCAGGTAATCATCTACGCCACCGGTCCATTTTAACGCCTGTGCTATCATATAAAATCCCAGGTACTTTCAATAACACCTAAAATATTCTATATAGTATCGTCTCTTTAAGCAAAAATAAAACAAATCTTATATCTATTTCGAACTTCGCCGCTTGCGTTTTGTTTTCTTTTCGTTCTGGAGTTTTTCTTTTAGATACCTGGCGGTATAACTTTTATCATTCTCGATAATATCCTCCGGCGAACCACTGACGACCACCTGTCCGCCTCCGTCACCACCTTCGGGGCCGAGATCGATTATGTAATCGGCCATCTTAATAACATCAAGATTGTGCTCGATAACAACGACCGTGTTACCGCAATCGGTAAGCCGCTGCAAAACATTCAATAGATTATGAATATCCGCAAAATGAAGACCGGTAGTAGGCTCATCAAGCAGATACAGTGTATGACCGGTCGCGGCCTTGCCCAATTCCGAAGCAAGTTTTACACGCTGGGCCTCACCACCAGAAAGTGTCGTCGATGACTGACCCAACTGCACATAACCCAAACCTACATCATAAAGAGTCTGGAGTATTCGCATAATAGTCGGAAAATTCGCAAAGAAAACCAGCGACTCCTCGATCCTCATCGAAAGCACATCGGCGATATTCTTACCCTTGTACGTGACCTGCAGGGTCTCGGGATTATAACGGCTTGCCTTACAACTCTGGCACGTGACATAGACATCCGGCAGAAAATGCATCTCTATCTTTTTCGTACCCTGCCCCTTGCAGTGCTCGCACCGGCCGCCTTTGACGTTGAAGCTGAATCGCCCCGGCTTATACCCTCGAATCTTCGCTTCACGCGTCATCGAAAACAGCTTTCGTATCAAATCAAACACGCCCGTATATGTAGCGGAATTACTCCTCGGTGTCTTGCCGATCGGGGACTGGTCGATCTCTATGACCTTATCGATATGAGAAACACCAAGGACGTTTTTGTGCTTGCCGGGTCTTTCGCGTGAACTATACAGTCGCCGCTTGAGAGCGCGCAGCAATATCTGGTTGACAAGAGTACTCTTGCCCGAGCCCGACACACCCGTCACACATGTAAAAACGCCCAACGGAAATTTAACGTCTATACTTTTTAGATTGTTCTCGGCGGCGGCCTTAACCTCTATGCATTTTCTAAGGTTGTATTTTCTTCGCTTAAGCGGAAGAGTGATCTTCTTTTTACCGCTCAAGTACTCACCCGTTAGAGATTTTTTGCATTTGACGATATCTTCGTATTGTCCCTGGACGACAACCTCGCCGCCTTGAGCACCGGCAGCCGGACCGATGTCAATTATATAATCGGCGCTTTTAATAATATCCTCATCATGCTCGACAACAATAACAGTATTATCGATTTTACTGAGCCGCTGAAGTATCCCTAACAGCCGCTCGTTATCACGCTTATGAAGACCTATCGTCGGCTCATCCAGAACATAACAGACACCGACAAGACCGCTGCCGACCTGCGTTGCTAATCGAATCCGCTGGGCCTCACCACCGGCAAGGGTACTGCTCTTTCGATCAAGAGTCAGATAACCGAGCCCAACATCGACCATGAATTTCAACCGCGCTTTGATTTCCTTTAGCACCTGAACGCCAATCAGGGCTTTTTCCTCGTCGAGCTTTAGCCTGCTAAAAAACCTCTGGGCTTTTGCGATACTCAAAGAACTCAACTCGGTTATGTTTTTACCGCCTATGGTGACAGCAATCGCCTCGGCCCTGAGACGGGCACCTCCACAAAGACGGCATGGCTGCTCGGAAAGATAACTGTGCAGGCGGGCCTTGACGTATTCACTCATCGTATTCTCCCACCTCCGCGTAAGATTGGGAATAACACCCTCGAATCGAAAACCGTATTTCTTCTTGTCCGCTGTATCGGTTCCGAACATCAAAATACGCTTGATCTCCGAAGGAATCTTTGCAAAAGCTGTCGTCTTGCTTATCCCGACATTACGGCAGAAACGCTTGATCATCCGGTTATAGAAGATATTCATCCTCTTTCCGCCTTTACGCCAGGCATCGATGACACCGCTGTCAAGCGATACACTTTTGTCAGGAACAATCAAGTCAGGATCGAATTCCAAAATAGTCCCCAATCCGTCACAACTTTTACAAGCTCCGTAAGGACTATTGAAACTAAAAAGCCTCGGTGACAACTCCTCGAGCGACGCCTCCGGATGGTCCGAGCAGGCAAACTTCTCACTATAGATCAACTCTTTCCAGCCGTTGTTGTTACCACCGCTTTTGTCTTTTTTTTGGGCGTTCGGCTCCTGAACCAGAACAAGCAAAACTCCATCGGCCAATTTCAACGCCGTCTCGACCGAATCGGCAAGACGCGTTCGAATAGCTTTTTTAATTATAAGTCGATCGACAACCGCAGAGATATTATGTTTCTTATTCTTGTTCAGCGCCGGTACTTCCTTGACATCATAAACTTCACCATCGACGCGAACGCGAACAAAACCCTCCCGCTGGATACCGATAATAATTTCCTTATGCTCGCCCTTCTTGCCGCGAACAAGTGGTGCGCATATCTGGATCTTGCTACCTTCGGGATGTTCGAGTATCGATTCGACAATCTGCGAGGAGTGCTGGCTTGTAATGACTTTGCCGCACTTCCAGCAGTGAGGCTCGCCCACCCGCGCAAAGAGCAGTCTGAAATAATCATAAATTTCGGTTGTCGTAGCAACGGTAGAACGCGGGTTGCTACCGGCCCGGCGCTGTTCGATAGCAATGGTCGGAGGCAAACCGGTTATTTCACCGACATCGGGCTTTTGCATCTGTTCGAGAAACTGACGTGCATAAGCACTTAGCGACTCGACATACTTACGCCGGCCCTCGGCATAAATCGTATCAAATGCCAGGGAACTCTTACCCGATCCGCTTATACCGGTAATAACAACCAGCTTATCCCGGGGAATATCAAGATTGATACCCTTGAGATTATGCTCAGCGGCCCCGATAATCCTGATTACCTTGCCTATTCGCTCAGACATCTTCGCTCACTACTGCAATGTGTGTCATTTATAGAAAATCCATACTAACCTAAACTAATTATTGTACCAAAAAAGCTCTAAAAGGTTAATAGTATTCCCAATTTAATTAACCCCCGACAAATCCCACAAAGACCGATAACTTACACCATCTTCGGTTCAACACCGTTTAAAGCCAAATAAACTACGGATATACTAATTTTGTACTAAATTTATGATTTTAGTATTTGACATGCCCGACACTCTCTTATATACTAATATTATATAATTAGTACTTGGCTGGTAAGTACATAAGGCTTTGTAATAAAAGGTGATAAGACAATGAGGATGCCAAAAAGACCACCCGATCTTGATGATATTTGGGAACAAATAAAAACCGATCCCCGGCAAACTGCAAGGCTTCTTGATATTATCTCGAATCCAATGGCGGATGACTACCTCCACTGGGACAAGTTGCAATATCATACACCGCCAGAGGGACTTTCCAACAAACAATGGTGGCTGGCTATAAAAAGACAGCGACAGAGCCGATTAAAAGAGTTGCCACTGAACGACATTGGCCAAAAGCCGTTTCAATTTTTAACAAATGATTTCATTACTGAAACACTGCATATGATTGACCAGTCCTCGACAACATATAACCTGATGCCTGAGCCTGTTAGAAATAATGAAACAAAAAACCGATACTATGTGAACTCTTTGATCCAGGAAGCATTTACATCAAGCCAGCTTGAAGGAGCAACAACAACTCGCTTAGTGGCAAAAGAGTTGATCCGAACCGGACGTCAGCCCTTCGATAAGAGCGAACAGATGATCCTAAACAACTTTACCGCTATGAAACAAATAAACAAACTTAAGGATGAGCCCCTTTCAAAAGAATTGGTCTTTGATATTCATCAACTTGTTACAGAAAAAACATTAGACAACTCATCCGCGGCAGGGAGATTTCGTTCGGTAAATGAACAGATACGCATCATTGATATGTACAATGAAACTTTTCACGAACCACCGTCGGCAGAACGACTCGAAGAAAGAATGGCAGCTATGTGTGATTTTGCTAATTGCAAAACACCGGAGTACTTCATACATCCTGTCATAAGAGCGATAATCCTGCATTTCTGGTTGGCTTATGACCATCCTTTTGTCGATGGTAATGGCAGAACAGCCAGGGCGTTGTTCTACTGGTTAATGCTTCGGCACAGGTATTGGATCTTCAAGTTCGTGTCCATCTCACAAATAGTTGTCAAGGCGCCCACCAAATATTCTCGCGCTTTTCTCTATACAGAAACCGACGATAACGACCTGACATATTTTATTCTATACCATACCGATGTTATACGTCGGGCGATCAAGGTGCTTTACGAATACATAGAACGAAAAACAAAGGATCTCCGGGATATTGAAAATAGATTGCGGGCAATAGCAACTCTAAACCATCGACAACGAGCCCTCATGAGCCATGCATTACGACATCCAAACTATAGATACACCTTCAGGTCACACCAGATAAGCCATAATGTGGTTTATCAAACAAGCCGACTTGACTTGATTGACCTGGAAAAGAGAGGCTTGATGACAAGTAATAAAATCGGAAAGACCTGGTATTTTACTCCGGTTGAGGATCTCGAAAAGAAGCTGACGAATATACCTTAACGTCTTATGCACACGAGAAAACTACACGGCTGGAAGCTGTCTTATTCAGAGGCGGTCGAGTTGCAAAAGCAGCTTGCCGGCAAAATCTGCCATACTCCGCTAAAAAAAAGCCCCGAGTTGATTACCGGGCTCGATTGTGCCTTTAGCAAGGACGGTAAACGAATAGTTGCCGCTGCCGTAGTGCTCAAAATGCCTGATTTGGCCGTCGTTGAAACCACCCACGCCGTCAGAAAGACCGCATTCCCTTACATCCCCGGATTACTCTCTTTCCGGGAGGCCCCGGTCTGCATCGGAGCCGTTGAAAAAATAAAATCCAAATCCCAGTTATTCATCATCGACGGTCAGGGAATCGCACACCCACGCAGGCTCGGCCTGGCTGCTCATCTGGGATTGTTCCTAAACAAACCGACCGTAGGCTGTGCAAAAAGCAGACTCATCGGCACCTTCGAAGAGCCGGCCGCAGAGAAAGGAACATTTACAGAACTTAAAGATAAAGATCAAATCATTGGCGCCGTTGTTAGAACGCGAACAAACGTCAAGCCCCTCTTCGTCTCGGTAGGAAACAAATGCACACTCGAAGACGCTGTCGAAATAATACTCTCCTGCGTCGTTAAGTATCGACTACCCGAACCGACACGCCTGGCACATCAATTGGTTAGCAAAATAAGGTTGACTCTATAAATCCAAATCAGTCGGCAACTACCGCAGCTGATTCGATCACGACAGGCTCAGCCGGAACATCGCTGTACGTACCCTTGGTCGTTGTCGCAACCGAAGCGATTTTATCGACTACATCCATCCCCTCGACAACACAACCAAAAACAGTATAACCAGGATTGTCCTGATCGACATAGTTGAGAAAATCATTGTCCTTATGATTGACAAAAAACTGCGCCGTCGCGCTGTCCGGATCCTGCGTTCTGGCCATCGCAAGAGTCCCACGATCGTTCTTAAGTCCGTTGCTGGCTTCATTGACTATCTCCGGACGAGTTTTTTTCTTCTCCATATCCGCAGTAAGCCCTCCGCCCTGGACCATGAAACCGTCGATCACCCTGTGAAAAATCGTTCCGTCGAAAAAACCTTCCTCGGCATACTGAAGAAAATTACCGACCGTCACCGGGGCCTTTTCTTCATTCAACTCAACAACAACCTCACCTTCCGTAGTTTTTATTCTAACCTGCCTGGCGCCCATCTAATAACTCCTTAACTGCTATAATTATCCTTAATCGAAGAAAAATAATTCTCAATCCAACTTATGCATTGCGGCCGATTTCAGGATCTTCTCGGCACATTCAAGAGCCGCAAGACCCTCCTCGGCACTGACCTCTGGCTTGATACTTTTGTCCCGGCACGAAGCCAAAAACGCTTCCTGTTCAAGACGCAAAGGCTCCTTATCGTCGATACTCAGTTGCTCTATGTGCAGCAAGTCACGCCAGTTGACACTCAAAGGATTCAATCCACCCGCATCCTGGCGCTCTTTGATCCAATCGACAACATTGATATTCGGATCGGCCTTGACTATGATCCCGGTCTTTTTGAGAAAATCAACACTCAAATAAGCCTGACGACTGAAAACCCGAACTCGACGCTCGGTAGTCAACGCCAGACGAGAAGCTGTAATATTCGCGATACAACCGTTGTTAAAGTAAATGCGGGCATTGCAGATATCTTCCTTCTCATCGATAACACTGACACCCACGGCATCGACTTTCTTGATCTTACCCCCGGCAAAGGACAAAATTATATCAATATCGTGGATCATAACATCAAGAACTACACCAACATCGGTTGAACGAAACGGATAAGGACTCACCCTCGTAGCCTCGATAAATTTCGGTTCAATATCAAGACGCTTCATCGCCTGAACAACAGGATTGCATCGCTCAGAATGACCAACCGCTACCACGCAGTCATGTTTCCTTGCAAGAGAAACGATCTTTTTACCCTCCTTGGCGCTGGCGGCCAATGGTTTTTCTATCATTACCGCTATTTTATTTTTTATAAACAGCTTGGCCAATTCCAGATGATAAATTGTCGGTGCGGCTATCGTAACCGCATCTACTTTATCAAGTATGTCCTCGCAATTTGAATACGCCTGGCATCCATATTGAGTTGCAAGACGCTCGGCCTTTTCAAATACCGGATCGACAATTGCAACAAGACGACATCCTGGCAACTGATCGTAAACCTTCGAATGTATCGCCCCCATCTTGCCGGCGCCAATTACTGCTGTCCGTATTTCATCCATAAAAAACTCCTCCCGAACGAAACATCCCATTCTCGTTCGAGTAAATTAACGTCTTAACGTCTCAAGGTATCTTCCGTAACGGTGTTGACTGCTTTTTAGTATCGCGTCAATCATCTCAAGGACATTTTCATCGAGTCCGTCTTCCTGTGCCAATAAATTTGCGTTCTCAAGCAGAGCACCACCCCTGCGATACAGCTTCTCAAATGCTTCTATAATATTCTTCTGCTGTTGTTCGTCAAGACCTGCACGATCCAAACCACGCTTATTAACGTTTCTGACCCTGGGCGGATAGTGACCGCTTACTATCAGGAAAGGCGGAACATCCTTATTGATACCAGCAAGACCCGCCGCATAGCACCATTTACCTATCGTCACAAACTGATTAAGAAAAACAACTCCGCTAAGCCAGACACCGGTCCCGATCTTACAATGACCGCCTAATTGAACGTAATTGCTCAGAACGGTATGGTCCTCGACATCACAATCGTGACCGAGGTGAGCTCCGACCATTAGAAGATTATCATTTCCAAGGACCGTGGATTCGTTTTCGTACCTGCTCTTGTGAATAGTCACATACTCACGAATCGTGTTACCGTCACCTATTTTTACCCCTCCAATCCCGGTCTCATCGGTTAAACCAAGTACCTGCGGAGGATCGCCTATCACGCAGTTAGGCGAAAAACGGTTGTTACTGCCTATGGTGACATTATTACAGATAACTACATTCGCCTTGAGGACTGTACCTGAGCCGATTCGAACTCCATCGCTTACAACACAATTGGGACCAATCACAACACCATCGCCTAATTGTGCATCATTATCAACAACCGCACTGGGATGTACCTGAACCATATTGTTCTTTTTTACCTCCATAATTCTAAACCTTATCTTCATCAACCAACATAAATTTGATTTGGGCCTCGGCAACCACTACCTCATCGACCATCGCCTTACACCGACATTGAGCGCCTCTTTTACCAAGCCTAATTGTCTCGGCAATAAGAACCAGTTGATCGCCCGGAACAACTGCCTTTCTAAGCTTAACTTTATCCATACTCAACAGAACCGCAAGCTGACCGGCATGCTCGAGTTTCTGTGAGAACAGCAAACCGGATACCTGCGCCATCGCCTCGACAATAAGAACACCGGGCATTATCGGCGTGCCGGGAAAATGACCTTGAAAAAAATGCTCATTGAAACTAACATTCTTGATCCCCTTGATACGACGATCACCATCAATCTCTACAACCTTATCTACAAGCAAAAATGGATAACGATGGGGAAGAATCTTCGCTATCTGTCGAATGTCAAGAATAGCGTCGCTTCCAGACTGCTCTATCCGATCCTGACGCTGGGCTGCTTCGTACAACTTCAATGCCAGTTGCTGGTTCAATGAATGCCCGGATCGATATGCAACCACTCTACCGCAAATAGGACGACCAACCAGTGCCAAATCTCCTATAAGATCGACTATCTTGTGCCGAACGCACTCGTTTGGAAATCGAAAGCTGTTCTTGATAGGACCATCGGAATTAATCACAAGAATATCACGAGGACTCAAATGAGAACCCATACCACGGGCCTGGAACTGTTTGGCTTCTGCTTCGAGTAAAAATGTGCGCGCCGGCGCAAGGTTCTTCTCGAAACCTTCAGGAGTCACTCGGCAACTAAAAACCTGCCTGCCTATACCGGTATGACCGCCGTAATCAAGATCACAGGTAATATTCAAACTGTCATCGGAATAAGGAAGAGCGTATATCTGGGAATCGCCGGAACTAATTGTTATTGCATCGCGGATCACATATTCCTTCCGGGCAACGCCCTGCTCCACAATCCCGGCTCGTTTCAATACTTTCACATACTCGCTGCAACTGCAATCAGGCAGAGGTAACTCAGGTCCTTCGATCTCGATCAAAAGGTTGTCGATACCAAGAGCGCTGACCGCTGAAAGACAGTGCTCAACAGTCTCAATGCTCACAGAGCCCTTCTTGAGAGTCGTACGCCGACTACGCTCTGCAACATTAGGCGCTATCGCTTGGATGCGGACCGGCTCCGGAGTATCGGTACGAACAAAAAAAACGCCACTATTGACTTCGCTGGGACGAAAACTAATCCTGGCGTCTTTGCCGCCGAATAATCCTTTACCGGATAACTTCGCCTCACTTTTTATTGTCTTTTGGAGCTTCAAGCTCATTCACCTTCTTGTTAAGCTTTTTTAACTGCTTCGACATCTCTGGAAGACGTTTGTGCAATCCTAATATACGAAGGGCCTCACGGTGGTCCGTCGCTGGAATACCGAGCAACTTCTTACCTGGATCTACATCACTCATTACACCTGACTTGGCACCTATCATTGTTCCGGCACCTATGCTTATATTATCGACCAAACCTACCTGACCGCCCAATACTACTCCATCACCGAGTTTGCAACTACCCGAAACACCCGTCAAGGACACAATAAGACAGCATTTACCAATTTTTACGTTATGAGCTACCTGAACAAGGTTATCAATCTTGGTTCCGGCACCGATTACCGTATTACCGAACTTGGCACGATCGATACAGCTATTGGCACCTATCTCGACAAAATCTTCAATAATAACACCACCGATATGAGGAATCAGATGATGTGTTCCATCGATCTGAGAATAACCAAAACCCGTAGATCCTATCGTACTATTGGATTGAATAATAACATGGTCGCCTATTGAGCAGTTGTGATGCACAACTACATTGCTGTCCAATCGGCTGTTCCGGCCAATAATTGTATTCTCACCTATCGCACATCCACTGGAGATTACCGTCCCGGCACCGATACGAACCGAGTCTGATATTACTACATAGGGACCTATCGAAGCGCTATCCGAAATCTCAACCCCCTGGCCAATCGTCGCACTCGATGAAATTCCAGGCTCAGGAGCTTTGAGCTTGGGGGCAAGTATCTTCATAGCCTCTATCAACGCCGTATCGACATTCTCGACCACAAGTTGAGGCTTTAACAATTTCTTGATTTCATGGGCCACGATAACCGCACCGGCCTTAGAAGAGTTAAGTTGACTAAATAGTTTCTCGTCAACTGCCCCTTCCCCTTCCTGCTTATAACGAGCAGAGCCTTTTAAAAAGGTTATCTGTTCCTCTGAGCTTTCGCCGATCGACCCAACTCCGGTAATTATACCGGTACCATCGCCGATAAGTTCTGCCCCAAGCTGATGAGCTAATTTTGCCACTGTCAACATAAGCGTAACCCAATAATTAAAGATCAACCTTTGTTTCTGATTACTCTGACATAATAACCTTAATAGTGCCCGATGAAAAGTAAGATCAATCTATTTTGTTACAACACTTGCGTCAACACCATCGGTCACTTCTTTTGTAATATCTACACATCCCTGGGAATAGAGGACCTTGTTAGTGCCCATCAACAACTCGAGTTGATTCGGACTCGATGCAGGAAAGTCGATTTCGCTCTTTTCAAGGACAAGAGCAAGTCCTTTTTGCCTGGCGACAATGCCGCTCTGTTGAAGAATAGCCTTGTATATGTCCTCAGTAATACGCTGCTCTTTCATGGCTAATGCCTTACTAAAAAACTCTTTATCACTCTCAAGCTGGAACTTTTTTTGAATCAACTCTTTCATTTGCGTAATATAATCGCTACTGCCGCGAACCCGGGCCTTGAGTGCTCCTTCGCTCGCTTCTATCTCTTTGGCCAAATTCTCCAATTCACCCTGAATCTGCTGACGCTCGAAAGTGACCTCCTGCTTATAAGCCGCTATCCGTTTACTTTCCATAAAAACCGTTCGGAGACTAACAATCCCGATCTTCAACTGACCTGCATCCGAACTGCTGGTGAAACCAGCTATTGCAGACTCTGACGCTCCTATCGAGGTAACTGCCGGATTTCCAAAGACCGCTATCAGAATAATTAATAAAGCTAAATTAACTATCAATATAATCTTGCTTTTCATAAATCGTCCTTTCAGGATTAAACTAACTACTTAATACTTAACTCTTAAAACTTAAAACTAAAATAACTGGGCAATACTAAAACTAAATAACTGGGTATCGTCACCGTCGTCCTTGATTAACGGAAACCCAAACTCAAATCTCATAGGAACCGGACCGAACCATTGAGGGATCATCAACTGCATGCCCGCCCCAACACTTACGCGGTAAGGACCGCTGTCTATCGCACCGCTATCGACAAAAAGCAAACTCGACAAACTATCGCCATATAACGGAACTATCAACTCGGCACTAGCCAGGAATATCCAGTCACTTCCGATAGGATCTTTTTTCTCGGCTCCGGTCTGGTCAACGCCGTTAATCCGGGGGACACCCCTAGTGCTGACTCCACGATAGTCAAATCCCCGAATCCCGTAATTAACACCCGTACCGCCTGCATAAAATTTCTCGAAAGCCGGTGCATCTCCAATTATCGTAGCTCCATGCAACTTCGTCGCCAGAACGGTCTTGTTCTCGGCAAGATCAACATAAACCGGTATATAATTCCTCAAGGTCGCACCGGCTACACCGAAAGTATAGTCACCTGTGACCTGCTCGTAACTGCTTTCGAGACGATAACCTTCACGCGGAAAGAAACGGTTGTCGGTCTTGTCTTTACCGGCACCAAGTGTTAATCCAACAAGGGTATTGTCACCTCGCATGTCTTTTATTTCTTCGGGAGCATCGTAATCAATCCCTCCAATTTCCGTATTCTCGGCGCGAAAACCAATGTTCTTGCGCCAGTTATCACGAGTCCGCCATTCGTACCTCTGCGCAACACCGACGTATCCCTTGGTGCGATCTTCTTCATAGCTTTCCTGGATTCGTCCCCATGCCGATCCTGAAACGTTTAATGATACTGGCTTATTTCGAAAATAAGGCTCGGTAAAATTAACCGAATATTGACTCATCTCTAATCCGGGATTAAGAGAAATCCTGAGACTTTGACCGCCGCCTTTGAAAGCTTCGCCTGTCAAAAATTCTCCTAAACTATCGGGAAAATCGTAGATATCAAAATTCCGTTGCTCCCAGACCATGCTACCTATCAAACCGGTGTCACTCGATATGCCCGCACCAAGCATCCAGGCGCCCGTCTGGCGCTCTTTGACCATGACCTCGACATTTTTCTGATTTGCATCTGCACTTGCAACAGGAGAAACCGTCACCTCCTGCATTAATGCCATCATCCCTATCTCTCGCTCGACATCGCCGGTCCCATCGCCCTTGGCCAGGTTGGCGTTATAATTACTACCGGGCGAAAAATTATATGAATCAAGAACACGTCGAATAACCTTGTCCTGGGTCTGCTTATTACCGGTTATATCAATTCGACCGATACGAAACTGATCGCCAGCCGATACCGAAAAATCGACATTAACGCGAACCTCAGATACCGGTTCGGCTTGTGTCGTTGATTCGGCCAAAACTCGCTGAAAACCCAAACCAACTCCCGCATCGATGAATCCGTGTTCGAGAAATAGATCGAGTATCGAATCGCGGTCCGACTTGGCCTGTTGGCTCTTATAAACACCTCCGACTTGCAACTCGAGAGATTCAAGCAAAGACTCCTGGTCAACTATCTGGGCATCTCCAATACGATATAGCTCCTCGCCTCCGGATATAGTTATATTCTCAATAACATGAACAGAACCTTCATGAATCTCAAAAGTGATAACCGCCTTGGTCCGCTTGCTGTTAAAATGAGGGGCGACATGAATCTTCCTGTCGAGAAAACCATGATCGTAATAGAAATCATCCAATCGCTCGAGATCCCTTGTGATTTTATCCTGGGAATATTTCTTCTTAAAAAACAACCAGTCCTTACCGTCAATCTTAATCGCCTTGCGTAGCTCCTTGGCTTTGAAATTCTTATTACCCGTAAATCTCACCGATCTGACCTTGACGCGGGAACCCTCTTTTATGGTATATCTTACAACCCCTTCGGAAATCCTGGTAATATCAAGATCAACTGCTACAAATACGAAGCCATGTTTAAAATAGAACTGCTCGATATCATCCCTTCCGAAACCGGCAAGAACCGCATCGACATTATCACCCTTCTTAAAACTCAGAAGCTTCGATAGACGTTTGTCCTTGTAAGACCTTTGGCCAATGAAATCGAACTTAACGCTCTTGACAACATAATTGCCAAGGACATTACCGATAACTTGATCCTGTGAAAAACAAATAAACACAGCAATAACTAATATTGAAATTGAAAAACAAAAATAGGTTTTTGTCATTCCTCGAAAATCCTAAAACGGTGCTTCGTCCACCCCTGAAGTTGTCTCATAATGCGCCATGGGCTCTTCGACATGATGAGACGCATTCTCGAACCGAGTAAATTTCTCCCGGAAAATAAGCTCAATGACTCCGGTCGGGCCGTTACGTTGCTTGGCTATTATCAAATCGGCCTTATTGGTCGGCTCGTAATCTGTCTCACTGCGATTATAGTAGTCTTCACGATGGAGAAGCATCACAACATCAGCGTCCTGCTCTATACTTCCCGATTCTCGAAGATCACTCATACGAGGCTTGTGACCTTCACGGCCCTCGGCCGCTCGGTTCAACTGGCTCAATACTATCACCGGAACTTCCAACTCACGGGCCATCGCTTTTAGATAACGGGATATCGTCGTTATTTCCTGCTGACGGGATTCGACCCGTCCTGTACCAAGATGCATCAACTGCAGATAATCAACTATCACGCATCTTATATCATGAAGACTTTTCAATCGTCGAGCCTTGGCGCGAAGTCCAAGCGGTGTCATTGTCGATGTATCATCGATAAAAATCGGAGCCTCATAAAGTTCTCCGCAGGCCCGTTGAAGTCTCTCGTGATGCTCAGTACTTAGCATACCCTTCCTGACTGACTGGGAATCAACCTCGCTGCAACTGCACAAAAAACGCTCCGCCAACTGCTGGCGTCCCATCTCAAGAGAGAATATCACGATAGGAAGATTCTGAGAAATTCCAATATGCTCAGCAATATTCAACGCCAGCGAAGTCTTACCCATACTCGGACGACCGGCTACTATAATCATCTCGCCATTCTGTAAGCCGCTTGTCATATCATCAAGTTCGTGATAACCCGTCGCAAGACCGGTAACAATACTACCGTCACGCTGCTCGATCAACTCATAAACATGAGTAACCAAATCCTTCAGCGCTACCACAGAACTGCTTATCTTCTTTTCCGTTACCTCAAATATACGACGCTCCGCCTCATCGAGTTTCTCACTCGTATCACCCGTTTGATCGTAAGCGCTTTCGAGAATATCACTGGCCGCTGAAATCGTATCACGAAGAAGCTGCTTGTCCCTGACTATCTCAGCGTAATAAACCAAATTCGCCGAAGAAGGAACCGAGTCCATCACCTTGGCGATATATTCAACACCACCAATTTCATCCAACTGCTTGCGACTTTCAAGCTCCTCTCGAAGAAGTAAAGCGTCTATCGATCCCCCTTTATTCTTTTCATAAAGTGATACCATCACATCGAATATCAACTGATGCTCGATCCGGTAAAAGGAGTCACGATTCACATATTCGATAACCTCACCGATACATTGCGGATCGATTATCATAGAACCAAGTACCGCCGCCTCGGCTGCCAAAGATTCTGGCATACTGCGCAAACGACCCAAAGTCCCGGACGCATCGCCCCCGACTGGGCTCGCCATCGACGCCCTTTGAGCACCATTACCTTCGTTACCAGTTCTATTACTATCAGTCTGTGCCACTACGGATCTCCATTTAGCCCATCATTGTACAAACCACAAGCCAAATCTGCAATCTTTAATCGCAACTGCTTATACCTACCCCCCACTTACGCTCTAAAAAACCATAAAAGAACGCCACACAACACAATAAATCGCAGATCAACACTTGCCCGCATTAACATATAACGCTAAAATCACCTGCGTTGAAACTTTGTTTTTACTGATCTCGATTGAATTTTCCCGTTTATCCGCGGGTAAGTAACTTAAGAACAACCAGTTATGGTTTTATTCGCGGACTTTTACTACCCTTAAGGGTATAATATAGAAAGGACACGAAAAATGAGAGAAACAGGCACTATAAACAACGACATTTCTGACGTATTCTCAATGATGGGACACATGGACGAGCTGATAGTCTGCGACGCCGGTTTCCCAATACCGCTCGACGTCTGCACCATCGATATCTCACTGGCAAAGGACAAACCAACCGTCCTGGAACTGCTCGAAGTACTAAAGGACCACTTCTCAGTAGAAAAGCTCGTCATGGCCGAAGAAACAAAAAAGACAAGCCCAACCAGATTCAAAGCCATTACAGACATCTTCGGCGACGTCCCGGTAGAGACAATGCCCCACACCGAATTCAAAAAGCACAGCAAAACAGTAAAAGCAGTAATCCGAACAGGAGACTTCACCGCCTATTCAAACGTACTATTAGTCTCAGGCCCCGGCGACCGCTGGTACTGCGAAAAATAAAAGAAGTTACCATTCTGTCACCCCTGCCGTCATCCTGCTGAGCCAAAGGCGAAGTCCCGGTGAGCCGGGATCGTTGCGAAGGAAATATCTACCTGCTTATAAAGCAGCGAAATGACTGCGGCAATTCGAGACCGGGCTTTACCTGATCAAGCACGCTTGCCAGTGACTTGTTGGCCCCGTCTTCGACAACGCCGCCCACGAAGACCAGTATTCACGCTCCTTCCACCGGAAAACAAGAACTAATGTCCGCTTGTCTTTTTCGGTCAATGATCAACGTGAGTAATCACCTTTTTCCACGGATACGCAGGTATCGGTTCGGTATCCTTTGCGATATAGACCATGATACCAGATTCATTGTGAGCCGACCCACTAAAGCCGGTGACTCTCACACCGGCAGGATGATGACCACGCATGATACGCTCAGAAGTATTAAGTTCTGAGATCAACCTCAACGCGAACGACCGTATCGACGAAGCGGTTCCTTCCTGATTTATTTTATCTTGTTTTTCCATTTTTCTCTCATAGTCTTCAGGAGTTCCGAATCGTGACATACTTGAGATCCGCGACCTCTGCGACGAGAATCGGTCCTGTTCTTCGATCATCCTGCCAATGCCTTTATCGATTTCTTCAATGATCTTATCTTCGACACTTTTGGCGTCTTTGCCCCTGGCCTGAGACCATTCGTATGACCACAGAGGCCGTTTTAACCTGGCTATGAATCGGTTCCCCCGCTCAAGCTCGACAAACTCCAGAAAAACCTTCGACACATCGTCCTCATATTCAGGTAGCGATTTTGAGAATCCCTCGCGTATGTACCCGTCAACCGTTTTTATCTTCTCATCTATGAACTCATTATCAATTTCATCCGGGCGATACCCCGTCAAAGCGTACCAGATATGATACCTGATTGTCATATTGAGACTCTTTGGGCTCGTTAATACTCTCGGATGGATTCCCTTTTGTAAAAAATCTTCAATATCCTCAAGCAGTTCATCGAATACTTCTTCCGGCACCCCCATCTTGGCCAGCTTGCGATACTCATCGGTAAATACATCGAGGAATGTCCCCTTATCACCCTCGGACAAAGGCTTACCGGAAACTTTCACAGTATCAAGAGCTTGCGAAACTTTAGAGCGTAATAATGACACCTGCTTCGAAATCGCCTCATCTTTCGATTTGTCCGAAAGTTCCAGCGGCGATCCGCCCCGCAGCAAAAGTGAATCCGCCTCGAAGCGTCTGTTCGTATGCAATTCATGCCACCGCGCATATACACAGGCCCTCGCGAAATCGGAATCTGCTAACCGAAAAGCCTCCTCGTACGCCGTCGTTGCCTCACGAGCCAACCGCCGCATATCTGCTCCTTCCTCCTCACTGGGCCAGCCCAAAGGATTCGCCCGTCGCGCATATAACAGAAAGATCACCCTTGCGCATCTGGCCCGAAGCCGAGCAAAACGATAGTCCTTAAAAAACAGTTTTCCGCTCTCATCACGCATATCCAAGCCGGTTTTGACATCCTCGAAATACCCTTCCAGCAGCCGGCGTTTTAGAAGCTCGTAACATTCGTCCGGTGAATCTTTCTTTTCAGCCAGACTTCTAAGAAACTCATTAGCTTGAATGTCGGTATCTTCAGCAATAGTTTGATAAGGAGTGCTCTGCTCGGCTTGTGCAAGACCTAAGAACATAACAACAAAAAATGTCCAAAGAACAATCGCACTTGGCTTGTGTCTTGATTCAACCATGTTTATTTCTCTTTCAAAACAATCTAAAAAAATTTACTTTAATTACTTAATTCTAATGCAACCTATAACTTCTTGACAAGATAAATCCGCTTATCTTCTCGGCGTGTGACAGTACCGATTTGTGGGATCCGAAGAACCGACGGTGGTAGTAACCTCTTGTCATGTTGAGCAAAGCGAAACATCTGACCTTAGAATTATGGATTTTCTATGTGAGTCACTCGACACAAGTCTTTTCCGAATCCCACCCATCCTATTTGTCGGAACTCTCGCCAAGTTTTCGATGGTCAAGAATTAGGGTATCCTTAGGCAAACATATCCGATTCATATCAATAATCTCACCATCAACAAAAAGTGTAATCCCCACACGCGATTGCCGGTAACACCCATATAATTGCGCGAAGTTGGGATCATGGGGCCGGGAAATAATCCCCCAGTTACCGATAGGATCTTTTCCAACAAACTTGTGCAAAACACAAAGAAAAGATTATCCACAATTCGGCCCCACAGGTCAAGAACCGATTTAACGCAGCTTAATCAGTCAATCAGTCTTTCTTCTGCCATGTAATAAATGATCACTAAGCGGTTCTCATTTTCCTTTTTTGGATTTTGCACGTTTTTGGGCTAATCCCAAAACAAATTCGGTAGCACAACGGACTTCTTGGCTTCTGTCACTTTGCTGTATTTCAGGCAACAATGATAGTATCTTCTTTTTATATCCGGTTTTGGTTCCTTTTCTTATTAGTGCTTCACAGAAGCCGGTAATTGCAGCATCCCTGCCCGCCGCATATCTTGCATGCTTTGCAAGGTCTGCTAATACAGGAAAAGATTCTTTTAAAGGCCAGTGAAAGCCAAGCGACTCCCCGGCCTTCCATGCTGCAGTGGCATTATTTCTTTGAATGTCATATAGGTAGTCACTTAAACACGATAGAATTTCTCGCCTGACTTGCGTACTGATCTTCAATTCAATAAAATCATCAAGAACCATGAACAAAATACAATGTATCTTATAATCGGCCCGACGCGATTTGTTTTCAAGAAGCTTTCTGACTATTGGAGTAGATCGAGTCATATCAGATACTATTATCTCAAGAACAGTTATACAAATAAGCAGGTTGTTTTTCCTGCCTATCAGCTCATGCCTTAATATCCTGCTGCATATAGAAAAGAGAGTTTTGCGCTCACTAGGACTTAGCCTCTTTAACTTCCTTCTAATTCTGCTATCCCGGCTAAGTAAGCTGCGCCAGAAAGGATCGCGTTTGAGCTTAAGTATCTTATAAATCGAAGATGAATAACGCCTAAGCACTTCAGAAGCAATCTGTTTATTACTCATACCTGTCTACTCCCGGACCTATGGTAATACAGCCCCCTGTCGCCGTCAAGCCAACGGCTAAGAACAGCCATTTTAATCGCCTCGTAATTTCTAGTATAAAAAACAATATCCCATTAACGGTTATTAACAAGCCAAACTGAGAAATCATCAAGTAGTTGATAGTTTTTAGATTTCTTGTCTGTTGCTTCAAGTTCTGACAGCCCAAGCAAAAATTTTCTGCCATCGGAAATACGGCGAACACATGCACCAATATCTTCCTCGAAAAACATTGCCCACGAAGGTTCTGCATGCCGAACTATCTCAAAAAGCTCATACCGATCTGTATAGGATGGCTGAGTTTTCTTGAGTTGCTCGTATTCTTCTTCATCACCGGGACCAAAAACATAGAATTCTTCCCAACTGAAATCTTCTATCCCGGTAATTTCACTCGGCAGCTTCAGATTCGCTTTAAGATATTCATAATAACTGTCAATTGTCTCAACAAAATCTACATCCTCGATATCGCCGAGAATTGCCGATATTCTCTTATTTTGAGCACTTTGTCTCATTTTCGTTTACTCCTTCCACTAATTAAAGCTGTCCGGAATTAATGGTATCAGTTAACTTTTTAGTCTTCCTCTTGGTCTTAATATTGGTTGCAGTACAGATAGTCAAACCATTTGGGATAATTTACGACTGTGCTCCTGTCTGTTCCCGATTCTATATTAGTACAGGCCCCTGCCGCTGTCAAGACGACGGTCCACAAATCTCCATTCGAAACGCCTCGGCCATCCCTGTACCGTAAATAGCCCGGCGAAATACCTCTTTGGCCACATCAAATCGCCAAGCCAGGAGTCTTCTTCTTACCCGAAAACACTTGGCCTTAAAACAATCTCGAAATCCACTCCTGACGTGCAAAATATTCGCCAAAAAAAAATGTAGAAATCCCTGATTTTTAGGTTCCATATTCCTTAGTTGACTATCAAATAAGACCCTTAGGGGCTAATAAGGGACTTGCCTGATATCGGGACTTAAACATTCAGCTAATAACAAAGAAAATCTTTATTTTTCAGCAAAAAACGGGTATAATAAAGTAAGTATGGGGGCAAAGGAGGCCACATGAATGAGTCAAATAGGAGGTTAAATTCGGCAAGAATACATTACTGTAATATTTTTTGAAAGCCAAATGCTATGAGATTAACACTTGAACAACGCCTTCAGGCACTGGAAAGAGAAAATACCGTCTTGCACGAAAAGCTCAAGATTCTGCACCAACTCATGAAAGAACAGAGCGCTCTGATAAATGACTACATCTTGCAGAGGGTCACTAGCGCAGACAATGGCTCGAATAATGGAAACGGGGACCGACCTGAAGATGCCGTGTACACCTTCATCTGCAAAAAGCGACTCGACAGGATCGAACGCGACATCAAGAGAATTACAAGACTCCCTGAAAATGGTGTTTCGGATTTTGAGCTAAGGGCTGGCTAAGAAATTCACTGAACTTATGCCATCCCGGACTAACGGTATTTGCGAGCGGCTACACAGGCCGCTTCTAAATCTCGTCGTAGATAATCACTTAAATTTCCCGTTGCATATCCGCGCCTAACTGACCACAGGCCGCCTTAATCTTGCGACCCCTCTTAAAGCGAATGACCGTCTCAAGTCCGCTATCGGCAAGTATTTTTGCAAAACGTTTTATAGCCTCTTTGGGGCTGGGCGAAAATCGACAGTGACGATGGGGATTATACTCGATAAGATTAATATTACATTTGACCCGCCCTGCCAGTTTCGCAAAGTCCCGGGCATGAGATGTCGAATCATTTAATCCTTTTATCAGCACATACTCGAATGTCGCACGAAGTTTTGTCTTCAACTGGTAATTTTTCACTGCTGACATTAATGATTCGATAGGATACTTTTTGTTGACTGGCATAATCCTCGAACGCAGGGTATCGGTCGCCGCGTTCAGGGATATGGCCAGCCGCGGATGAATATCTTCGGTCGCCAGCCTTGTGATACTATCGGCATCTCCACACGTACTGACTGTTAAACGACGCATTCCGATATTCTTACCTTCGGGATGATTCAGTATCCGCAAAGATTTCATAACAGCATCGTAATTATCCAACGGCTCTCCCATCCCCATATAAACAACATTGCTTATCCTGCCCTTGTCTTTTTCAATAACATACAACTGATCGACAATTTCCGCCGCTGTGAGATTTCTTCGCAATTTCAGCTTCCCGGTCGCGCAAAACACACATTGCATCGAACAGCCGACCTGCGTTGATACACAAAGTGTCTTGCGCTCACCGTCATACAACAAGACTGTTTCGATTCGATTACCGTCGGCCATCTCATAAAGATATTTTACCGTACCGTCCGGATCGCTTAATGTCTGCACTGTTTTAAGGTGAGAAATATAGTAACCCCGCTCGGCAAGATCGGCCCTGAATTGCTTACTCAACGGGCTTATCTGGGAAATTTCAACGGCATTATTGGCATGAATAAAAGTGAAAATGTATTTAGCCAGGTACTTTTTCTGCCCGAGTTCTTCAACTATACACTCAAGCTCATCAAGCGTCTTATTCTTCAAATCCTTGTCCATACATACCATTCTACGAAACAAACAAGGATATGTCGAATACCATCAATCCCACCAGAAAAACATCTCCTTCTGGCCTATATCCCCAACACCATTAAAACCTTCTTTTCTTGACTCAATGTTGTTTATCTCAAAAAGTTTCTTCCGTTTCTCCTTATCCTTGGGAAGTACCACAACAATACCGTTCGCATAAGGTCCGCCTTCTTCCTTGATCCTTGTTGCATCCTGCATGATACTTGTCACATAAACAATTTCAGCACCGGAGTTGTACAATTGCTCCACAAAAGAAAGTGCATTCTCCTTCGTCCCAAACCTGTTACTCGCCAACGGCGATACATTATTATTAGTTGATATCCATCCCCTCGCTTCATAATGCTCACTCTTATCAAGAAATGAGGTGTGGGGTGTTCGCAAGTAACTAAAATAGTTCGCAAATGGAATATTAAACAAAATAACTAATCCAACAAGAATCAGTAAATATACAAAAATATTAACTTTGCTCTTTTTTAAAGCTTGTTTCTGAATATGCAAGGCATCGTCTCTCGCCTTCTTCCATTCCTCGTATCGTTCCTGCTGAGTATCACGTATCTCATTTAAAAGTCTCAGAATTTCTTCTTCTTTTTCCATTCTTAATCACCTCCTATTTTAAAAAATCAAGATCATATTTCCGGCTCTAAGTTCTGTTTACGCCTTACTACTCTTTGGCCTCCATCTTTATAAAGGCTATCCCATAAATCCGCAAATATAAAATTTTATCGAAAATCCACTTGAATCATAAGTTTTGAGCGTTTATCTACTCTCAAAAACAATCACGTCAAGCCGCAAACACTTTTTCGAGGCACCGGTAAAGAGTGTCAACCGCCCTGCTGACAGCTTCCGAGAGCGGCTGGGCTAATTCTACATGCTTCGGCTGGATGCCTATAAGATAGACCTGGACATCAATTTCGGCCTTGATCATATCGACGAATAAATGCGGCGAAAGAGTGTGGGTGGTAAAGGCGTATGAGTTCAACTGCCCCGGCTCGAAGATTTTTATGGTTCCGGCCGAGGCGCCGAAATCTGTGGCATCGACTATTAAAAGATTCTCCGGTGCCCTCTTGATAATCGGTCCGATGTAATTCTCCGGAACTGTCCCGGCATCTATAACATCGGCGCTAATCTTAGCCGTTTTTAATTTCTCGCATACTGCAGGCCCCGCTCCGTCGTCGCCTTTTATAATATTGCCGATACCCAGGATTAAAGTCTTGCTCCCGCGAAGTGCCTCAAGTTGTTCCAAAAAATCCCGATCAATATCCATATCGCATTCGGCCTGAAATTACTAAATCTCCATTATGCTCTGTTGAAGAATCGAGATTCTTTCCCGGCGCGCCGGGACTCAGAATGACAAATAGTATCTTTTCAACAGAGCATCACCATTAAAGGCTGATGTTAAGGTCGCATTTGCACTTGGGGCACAGAATTCTCATAAAGTCCTTCGCGTCGGCATCGGCATTTTCCGGTTGCCTGGCAACATCGACATCAAATAGCCCGCCGCTTTTGGCAATCAGCAAAGATGGATTGGTATAAGCCAATGGACCTAACTTTTCGCAAAGCCAGACCAGATGCTTCTTAGCACCGATCTTGGCGCCGCACTTCTCGCACATCTGAAGCTCGAACTCATGAGTCTCGACCATTTTACTCCGGTCAAGGCCAGCAAGATCCCATTGATCCGACAGTTTGATACCATCTACCGTCGTACAATTATCCTGGCAGTTCCCGCAAAAGATACATGTATAATAGTTTAGTGTTATTCTGCGAGTCGGCGGATCGGCTTCGAGATCGTCTTGCATCTCAAGGCATATCCCAGTCGGACATACGTTCACACAAGCCCCGCAGCCGATACAGCTATCCAGGTCGAACTCTGGCTTGCCGCGAAATTTCTCCGGAACCGTGCAGGGCTCAGCCGGAAATCGTGTCGTAAAACGTGGCGAAAACACAGCCCTTACCGCTTCGCCCAATTCTCTTAATTTTGGTAAATACAATTTAATACTCCTGTTCACTTAATCCGAGCCTGATAAGTCTCTCGGTACGGCAACACATGCCCTCGGATACTATTACTAATCTGTTTCACTAACATGCTCGGCGTATTTATCAACTACTGTCTGCTCGCAAAGAGGAACCTTCGATGCGTAAGCGCCCTTGGCAATCGCATGGGCCGCTGTCGGTGATGTTATCAATATAAACGCCGCGCATATCAGTGCTTTGGCACACATGGCCCCGGAACCTACGGCAACGGCCACTCCTATAAGCAGCAGAATAGTACCAAGCGTAACACACTTCGTTGCAGCCTGGAGCCGGTTATAAACATCCGGAAAACGAACCAAGCCGATACAACCGAATACATTGAACAAAATCCCGATTGTTATCAATATGTAACCTATAATATCAGTCATCGAA